>Ga0123356_10003538_pt1 | contig 16333 bp, 15 predicted proteins | sample TergutEmb28metaG_2_FD_92546 | JGI IMG/M metagenome (GOLD analysis project Ga0123356, IMG submission 92546) | Embiratermes neotenicus P3 segment gut microbial communities from Petit-Saut dam, French Guiana - Emb289 P3 | ecosystem: Host-associated > Arthropoda: Insects > Digestive system > Gut ...
CCACCCACCCCGACGCCATCGGCGGTGTCGTGACGAGCGGCAGTTTCTCGCCGAGCCTGGAGCGCGGCATCGGCATGGCGTACGTTTCAGCAGACCGCGCGCAACCCGGGACGCGCTTTCAGATCGATGTCCGCGGCACGCCCCGCGAGGCGGTCGTGCAATCAAAGCCCCTCTATCGAAAGGACCCGTAGATGGCCGACGCGAGCTACCCCGACGACCTGCGGTACCACCCGGAGCACGACTGGGCGCGGATCGAAGGGGACGAGGCGACGTTCGGGATCACCTGGTACGCGCAGGACACGCTGGGTGAGGTCGTGTTCTTCACGCCGCCGGCGGTCGGCACCGTGCTCACCAAGGACGTGGAGTACACGGAGGTCGAGTCCGTGAAGGCCGTCTCGGACGTGATCGCGCCGCTGTCGGGTGAGGTGATCGCGACCAACAGCGAGCTCGGGGAAAATCCGCAGACGATCAACGAGGACCCGTACGGTGAGGGCTGGTTCGTGCGCGTGAAGGTCTCAGACCCGAGTGAGGCCGTCATCTTGATGGACTCCGCGGCGTACGTGGCGACGCTGTCTTGAGTAGTTACACATCTGTCACCGATGACGACCTGCGCGAGATGCTCGCGACGATCGGCGTCGGGACGGTCGAGGAGCTGTTCGCGGATGTGCCGTCCGGTCTGCGCCTCGCCGGCCCGCTGGCTATCGAGGATGGGCGCTCCGAGCACGAGGTCTACACCGAGCTGCGGGAGTTGGCGGCGCGCAACGTGAGCGCCGATGACGAGGTCACGTTCGCGGGCGCCGGCATGTACGACCACTATGTGCCGGCGCTGGTCGACGCGATCATCTCGCGCTCGGAGTTCCTCACGCCGTACACGCCCTACCAGCCCGAGGTCTCGCAGGGGGGCCTGCAGGCGATGTTCGAGTACCAGACGGCGATCAGCGAGCTGACGGGCCTGCCGGTGTCCAACGCGTCGGTCTACGAGGGCCCGAGCGCCGTCGCCGCCGCCGGCTATGTCGCCAAGCAGCACAACGGGCGCCGGCGGTTCGTCGTCTCCGAAGGCGTGCACCCGCACGCGATCGAGGCGCTCGCGACACTGGCTCACGGCTGGCGGATGCAGGTGGAGGTCGTGGCGTTGGTGGACGGGGTGACCGCACTGCCGGAGCTCGACGAGGATGTCAGCGCCGTGATCGTCGCGCAGCCGAACTTCGTGGGCGCGGTTGAGCGCCTCGAGCCGATCGCCGACGCGGCCCACGCGGTCGGCGCCCTGGCGATCTGCAGCGCCGACCCGATCCCGCTCGGGCTGCTGCAGGCACCGGGCGCGCAGGGCATCGACATCGTAGTCGGCGAGGGGCAGACGCTCGGCAACCGGCTCGATTTCGGCGGGCCCTCGTTCGGGTTCTTCGCGGTCACGGACGCGCTCGTGCGGCGGCTGCCGGGACGGCTCGCGGGGGAGACGACCGACCTCGAGGGCAGGCGAGGGTACGTGCTGACGCTGCAGACGCGCGAACAGCACATCCGGCGCGACAAGGCCACCTCCAACATCTGCACGGCACAGGCGCTGAACGCCCTGGCCGGGATCATCTACCTGAGCTGGCTCGGGCGCCGCGGGCTGGTCGAGCTGGCCGAGCTGCTGGTGCAGCGGACGGCCTATGCGCGGGAGCGGCTGGCCGCGATCAACGGGGTCACCCTGTCCCATCAGCAGCCCGTCGTGCGCGAGTTTCCGATCCGGGTCGACGGTGACCTGGACGCCGTGATCGAGTACTGCGTGACGCACGGCATCAACCCCGGGTACCGGCTGTCCGAGCACGAACTCCTGGTTGCGATCACGGAGCAGCGGACACGCGCCGAGATCGACACGCTGGCCGAGGCGATCGAGGAGGCGCTCGTATGAGCACCTCGGAGCAGCCCCGCGTGCAGGGCTTCATCGCGGCGGCGGATGACGAGCTCACGATCTACGAGCGCTCGCGGCCAGGCCGGCGCGCGTTCGCGGCACCGGCGCTGGGCGTGCCCGAGCGCCCGCTCGACGAATTGATCCCCGCCGCCCTGCGCCGCCCGGAGCCGGCGGCGCTGCCGGAGGTCTCCGAGCCCGAGATCGTGCGCCACTACAACCGCCTGAGCAAGCGCAACTTCGACCTCGACACCGGCTTCTACCCGCTCGGATCGTGCACGATGAAGCACAACCCGAAGCTGCACGAGCGCGTCGCCGCGCTGCCGGGAAACGCCCGGCTGCATCCGCACCAGCGCCCGGCGGCGGCGCAGGGCGCGCTCGAGCTCATGTGGAAGCTGCAGGAGGCGCTCGGCGAGATCTCGGGTCTGCCGCACGTGTCGCTGCAGCCGAGCGCCGGCTCGCACGGCGAGCTCGCCGGGGTGCTGCTGACCCGCGCCTACCACGCGGACCGCGGCGAGCAACGCACCAAGGTGCTGACCCCCGACACGGCCCACGGGACGAACCCCGCGACGGTCACGATGGCCGGCTACGAGCTCGTCAAGATCGCGACCGACGCCGACGGCAACGTCGACATCGAGGATCTCCGCGCGAAGGCGACGACCGATGTCGCCTGCCTGATGCTGACAAACCCCTCGACCCTGGGGCTGTTCGAGCGGCACATCGAGGAGATCGAGCGGACCATCCACGGAGTCGGCGCGACGCTGTACTACGACGGCGCCAACCTCAACGCGATCATGGGCATCAGCCGGCCGGGCGACATGGGCTTTGACATCGTGCACTTCAACCTGCACAAGTCGTTCACGCAGCCGCACGGTGGCGGTGGCCCCGGCGCCGGACCGATCGCCGTGGCGGAGCGGATCGAGCCGTTCCTGCCGCGGCCGCAGGTCGTCAGGCGCGACGACGGGACCTACGACCTGGACAGCGATCGCCCCAGGTCGATCGGCCGCCTGCGCGGCTTCCAGGGCAATTACGGGGTGTTCGTGCGTGCCTATGCGTACGTCCGCTCGCTCGGCGCGGCGGGCCTGCGGGAGGTCTCTGAGGTTGCGGTGCTGAACGCCAACTACCTGCTCGCGCGGCTGCGCGAGGAGGGTGTCCTCGAGCACCTGCCGGCCGCCTATGACCGCCTGTGCATGCACGAGTTCGTGCTCTCCGGGGGGCCGATGAAGCGCGAGCTCGGCATCAGGACACTGGACGTCGCCAAGCGGCTGCTCGACCACGGGGTGCACCCGCCCACGGTGTACTTCCCGCTGATCGTCGAGGAGGCGCTGCTGATCGAGCCGACGGAGACCGAGACGCGCGAGACGCTCGACCGTTTCGCCACGATCGTCGCGACGATCCTGCGGGAGGCCGCCGAGGATCCCGAGATCGCGCGCGGGGCGCCCTACACGACACCGGTGCGCAGGCTCGACGAGGCGGGCGCGGCCCGGCATCCGCGTCTCCGCGCTACCTTCGCCGAATGAGCCGCGCCGCATGAGCCGGGATTTCGCTGCGCTGGGCGCCGAGCTGGCGCCACGCGTGCTCGACGAGATGCGTCAGCTGGTCGCGATCTCGACCCCGAGCGGCGAGCTCGACGGGACCGAGCAGGCGATCGTGCTGTGCCAGGCCTTCCTCGACGGCTGGCAGACCGAGCGGCTGCCGTGCTCGACCGAGCGCTGCGCGCCCGATCTGCTGCTCACGCTCGCCGGTACCGGCAGCCGCCGCCTGCTGCTGCTCGGCCACCTCGACACGGTGGTCGGGCACGCCGATCACGAGGGCCCGCGCGCGGACGGTGAGCGGCTCTACGGCTCGGGCACGGCTGACATGAAGGGCGGGGTCGCGATCGCGCTCGCGGTCGCGCGCGAGTGCGCGCGCTCGCCGGCGGACTTCGCCGAGCTGTCGGTGCTGCTCGTCTGCGACGAGGAGTGGCGGATCGCCCCGTTCCGCCACGTGGACCGCTTTTCCGGCTACGACGCCTGCCTGTGCTTCGAGGCCGGGGAGGTCAGCGAGGACGGGCAGGACGGCGTGATCGTGCGCCGCAAGGGCGCGGGCACCATGCGCGTGCTCGCGACCGGGCGGGCGGCGCACTCGGGCTCCGCCCCGCAGGACGGCCGCAACGCGCTGCTGGCGCTGGCGCAGGCGGCGCTCACGATCGCCGCGGTCAACGACCCGCACGGGGAGCACCAGCTCACGGTCGTGCCGACGGTGGTCCGTTCGGGCGAGGCCTTCAACGTCGTTCCGGCCGCCGGCGAGCTGATCTGCGACATGCGCGCCAAGCACACCGCCGCCTTTGCGCTCGCGGTCGCGGCCGTACCGTCCGAGGTCGGCGGCGCCAGGCTCGAGGCGGTGATGGAGCGCGTCTGGCCGGCGATGGACTCCGAGGCGTCGGCAGCGCCGCTGCTGGCGGCGGCCTCGCAGCTGCTCGGACGGCCGATCGTGCCGCGCGCGCGCGGCGGCGCCAGCGACGCCAGCCACTTCGCGCCGGCCATCCCGCTGACCGTTGATGGCCTCGGCCCGCGGGGCGGGGGCGCACACACGCCGCAGGAGCACGTGCACGTCGCCTCGCTCGCCGACCGCATCGCGGTCGCGCTGTGCATTGCGCGGGCTGCCATCGACCTGCGGTGACGGGAAGGAAACCCACTCCCGGGGTGGATTTCCTTCCCGTCACCCTCACAGGCCCGCCCGGGGAACCTGAAGGCATCGGTTCTACAGGCGCTCGTGGGCGAGCTGGTAGACGCTGGGTCTGGCGCTGCCGACGGTCTCGGGATGCCGCAGTCCGAAGGCCACGACCCAGAGGTATGGTCGCTCACTGTCGGTGAAGCGGATTTCAAGGACCGCTCCCCACGGCGAGCGGCGAAGGTCAGCGGTCGTGGCGTCCGGTACGCGTGTCTTGACACAGCGGGGTAGATCCAAGCCTCCGTCATCCTCAGCGCGGCAGGCGAGGAGCGCGGAATGGGGGAGGCCGGAGATGACCTCGATTCGGCGTCGCCACGCAGCGCCGTGACGGCGGGCCGTGGGTGTTGCTGACGCGAGGTCTGCAGCCCAGAGCGGCTCGTCGAAGCGCACTGGCCAGACACGAGGGTGTGGCATACGATGCTCTAGTAACGACCCGTGGGAAGATCTCCGAAGGCCGCCTCGAACTCTTCCTGAGTCGCGTCGCGGCCACCCAAACGGGCGCGCGCAGCGGCTGCGGTGAGCTTGGGCCGCAGGACGAAGCTGCCGTCGGGGTGTTCCTCGACGTCGTAGCGATCGCCTAGAGCTTCAGTCAGTTCATGCAGCTGAGGATCTTCCACGGTCTGAAGGATACGGCCTGGGTCGGCGGAGATCGACGGATGCTCGAAACGGACCTGATGTCGTCATTCCTGGACGTCGCATCGCTCGCCGATCGCATCGCCGTCGCGCTGTGCGTCGCGCGGGCTGCCATCCTTTTGGGATGACGGTCGAGGAGCCTGAACGCGCGAGTTCGGGGGGCAGGAACGCGGAGTTGATGGCGCGCACGCAGAAGCCGCGCGAGGGGCTCGCGTTGCTGTTCTGCATCGTGGGGTTGATGTGGCTGGTCGAGGCGATCAACTCGCTCGACTCCAACAACCTCGACGGCGACGGCATCTATGCGCGCAACATCGCGCGGTTCTGGGGGATCCTGACCTCGCCGTTCATCCACGCGAGCTTCCAGCACCTGCTCGACAACACCGTGCCGCTCGTCTTCCTCGGCGCGCTGATCGCGCTGCACGGGGCCCGGCGGCTGCTGATGATCACCGCCTTCATCATCGTGATCGGCGGGCTCGGGACCTGGCTGTTCTCGGCCTCGGGCACGGTCACGATCGGCGCCAGCGGCATCGTCTTCGGCTACGCGGCCTATCTGCTGGCCCGCGGCTTCTTCGACCGCAAGATCTGGGAGCTGGCCGTGGGGATGATCGTCGGTGTCGTCTGGGGCGCGGCGTTGATCTCGAGCCTGGTGCCGCGCAGCGGGATCTCGTGGGAGGCGCACTTCTTCGGAGCGCTTGGGGGCGTGATCGTGGCGTGGAAGCTCTCGCGCAGCGACAGCCGCGATGGCTCGCTAGCCTCCGAGCCCGATGCGCATCTTTTCCGGGATACAGCCCACCGGCCGTAAGCACCTGGGCAACTACATCGGCGCGCTCAGGCCCTATATCGAGTGGCAAGATCGCGGCGAGGGCATCTACTGCACCGTCGACCTGCACGCCACGACCGTCCCGTACGAGCCCGCGACGCTGCGCTCCGGGGTCTACGACCTGGTGGCGACGATGCTCGCGGCCGGGCTCGATCCAGCGCGCGCGATCATCTTCCGCCAGAGCGACGTGCGCGAGCACACGGAGCTGACCTGGCTGCTGATGAGCGTCACCGCCTACGGCGAGCTCCAGCGCATGACCCAGTTCAAGGACAAGTCCTCTCAGCAGCGGGAACTGGTGTCCGCAGGCCTGTTCACCTACCCCGTGCTGCAGGCCGCCGACGTGCTGGTCTACCGCGCGAACATAGTTCCGGTCGGCGAGGACCAGCGCCAGCACATCGAGTTGATGCGCGACGTCGCCGAGCGCTTCAACTCCCGCTTCGGCGAGATCCTGGTCGCTCCAGAGGGACGCTACCCCGAGGTCGGCGCGCGCATCATGGACCTCCAGAGCCCTGAGAAGAAGATGTCGACCACCGGGTCCAGCGCGCAGGGGACCGTCTACGTGCTCGACGAGCCGGACCTGATCGTCAAGAAGTTCAAGTCCGCGGTGACGGACTCGGGTCGCGAGATCACCCATGACCGCGCGCACAAGCCCGGGGTCTCGAACCTGCTGGAGACCTACGCGGCGGTGCAGGGCATCACGATCCCGCAGGCCGAGAGCGCGTTCGCCGACGCTCGCGGCTACGGGGACCTGAAGGCCGCCGTGGGCGAGGCCGTGGCCGCCTACCTGGCTCCGGTTCGTGAGCGCTACACCGCGCTGCGTGAGGACGAGGGACGGCTCGAGGAGACCCTTCGCGACGGCGCCGAGCGGGCCCGGGAGATCGCCGCCGACACGATGCAGGACGTGCGCGAGGCGATGGGCGTGGGACCGGTCCGGGTCCCCCGATAGCCTCGGCGCGAGTGAGTCTCGTCCCCACCCGCCGACCCTCCCTGCGGCTGGTCGACCTCGAGCTCGACCTCGAGGTCTTCGCCGGTCCCTTCGACCTGCTGCTGACGCTGATCCTGCGCGAGGAGGTCGACCTGCTCGAGGTCGATCTCGCCGACGTCGTGATCTCCTACATCGACCACCTCGAGTCCCGCGGCGAGCTCGACCTCGAGGCCGCGACCGAGTTCCTGGTGCTGATCACCTCGCTGCTCGAGCTCAAGTCGCGGCTGATGCTGCCGGGTGAGGAGATCGAGGAGATCGAGCTCGATCCCGGTGAGGCGGCGACGGAGCTGCTCGCGCGCCTGCTCGACGCCCACCGCTACCGCGCGGCCGCGGGATACCTCGCGGAGCTGTTGCGCGACCAGGCCGGCCACCGCTTCCGCTCGGCGCCGCTGCCGCCGGGCCTGCGCAGGGCGGCGCTGCCCGAGGCCACGGCGGTATACGACCCGAGCCAGCTGGCGCAGGCGATCGGAGAGCTGCTGGTGCTGCCTCCCGAGGTCGACGTCCGGCACATCCCGGTGCCCAAGGTCACGGTCGCCGAGCGCCTCGCGGCGCTGCGCAAGCTCCTGCGGCGGGGCCGCTTCAACTTCGACGATGCGGTCGCCGGGGCCGATCGCGTGACCGTCGCCGTGACCCTGTTCGCGCTGCTCGAGCTGTACAAGCAGGGCGAGCTGACGTGGGAGCAGGACGAGCCGTTCGGCGAGATCCAGGTGGAGGCGGAGGTCTGGGTGGCGGAGCGGGTCGTATGAGTGCGGTGCGGGTCGTATGAGCCTCGGACTCGACGGCACGCTCGAGGCGCTGCTGTTCCTCGCTTCCGACCCGGTGCCCGCCGACGCGCTGGCGGATGCCGCCGAGGCCGAGCCCGAGGCGGTTGTGGAGGCCCTGCAGGCGCTGCAACAGCAGCTCGAGTCCGACGGCCGCGGTCTGGTGCTCCGGGAACTGGCGGGCGGCTGGTCGCTGAGCTCGCATCCGGAGGCCGAGGACGCCGCGCGCCGCCTGTTCGCGCGTCCGCGCACGCCGGCTTTGACGCCGGCGCAGGCCGAGACGCTCGCGATCATCGCCTACCTGCAGCCGGTCTCGCGTCCCGAGATCGCGCGGATCCGCGGCGTCAATGCCGAGTCCGCGGCCGCCACGCTGCTCGAGCGCGGCCTCATCGAGGAGTCAGGGCGCTCGCAGTTCGGCGCCGTGCTCTACCGCACCACCGACCTGTTCATGCGGCTGTTCGGCCTGCGCGAGCTGAGCGAGCTGCCGCCGGTGAGCGCCTTCGACCCCTCGCCGGAGCTCGAGGAGGAGCTGCGCGAGCGGCTGCTACGGGCGGGTGAGGCCCGCAGCGCCTAGCTGCCCGCCCCGACCGCCACCGCTGCCTCGTCGCTCAGCGCACCCGCGGCCAGCTGGCCACACGCGGCGGCGATGTCGCGGCCGCGTGTGAGCCGCACGGTGGCGCTCAGTCCCTGCCGCTCGAGCTCGGCGCGGAACGCCTCGATCGCCTTCACGGTCGAGCCCTGCATGCCGACATCGGTCGGGTTGTAGGGGATCAGGTTGACCTTGTAGATCTTCGGGTCGAGGATCGCCGCGAGCTCGCGCGCCGCGCCCACGGAATCGTTGATCCCGCCGAGCATCACGTACTCGACGAACACCATCCGCCGCTTGCGCTCGTAGAAGCGCTCGCAGGCCGCGAGCACATCGGGCAGGGGGTAGCGGTCGTTGACGGGCATCAGCTCGGAGCGCAGCGCCGGGTTGGCCGCGTGCAGCGAGAGCGCGAGCCGCAGCGGCATCGGGTCGGCCGCCATTTTGTCGATCCCGGGGATCCAGCCGACCGTCGAGATCGCGGTGCGGCGGTTGCCGATCCCGAGATCGGGCAGGCGCCGGCAGGCGGCGAGGACGTTGTCGAGGTTCATCATCGGCTCGCCCATGCCCATGAAGACACAGTGGTCGACCTTGGAGATGCGGCGGAAATGCAGCGCCTGGTCGAGAATCTCCGACGCCGTCAGGTTGCGCCCGAACTTCATCTGGCCGGTCGCGCAGAACGCGCAGGTGAGCGGGCAGCCCGACTGTGAGGAGACGCACAGCGAGTGGCGCCCGTCGCGGTAGCGCATCAGCACCACCTCGAGCGGGCGGCCGTCAGCGGTGCGCATCAGCGCCTTGATTGTGCCGTCGCTCGCAACGGCTTGGTGCTCGACCGTCAGCGTCGAGAACGGCACACGCGCGGTCAGCGCTTCGCGCAGGCCGCGCGGCAGGTTCGTCATGTCGTCGTAGGATGCGGCGCCGGTCGCAAGCCACCTCCAGACCTGATCGGACCGGTAGGCGGGCTCGCCCAGCTCGCCCAGCGTGCTCGTGAGGAGATCCAGGTCCACGCCGGATATGGTGACACCTTGGGTCCGTCTGAAAATTATCTGTGGTTTTGACGGCGTCTGGACGCGCCTGACGGCCGGGGCTCATCCTCAAATACTCCCGGTATTTTCGTTATGAGCCCCGGCCGTCATCCACGCCCAGCCACTCGTCAAACTCCACAACTAATTTCCAGACGGACCCCGGCCGATGCGACTTGCCAAATTCCTCGCAACCTCGGGCGTTTCCTCGCGCCGCGCCGCCGAGGAGATCATCCGCTCCGGCCGCGTGACGGTCGCCGGCGACACGGTCACCGATCCCGCCCGCGACGTCGACCACACGAGCGCGGTCGAGCTCGACGGCAAGCCGGTCGGCGCGGCTCCTCAGGAACTGGTCGTGTACGCCGTCAACAAGCCGGCCGGAGTGGTCTCGACCGCGAGCGACACCCACGGCCGGCGCACCGTCGTCGCACTCGTCCCGAGTCCGCAACGGCTCTACCCGGTCGGGCGTCTGGACGCCGACACGACCGGCCTGATCCTGCTGACCAACGATGGCGACCTCGCGCATCGGCTCACGCACCCGAGCTTCGAGGTCGACAAGACCTACCGCGCGGTTGTGCGGAACGCGCCGGTCCGCGAGAGCGCGTTGCGCGCGCTGCGTACGGGAGTCGTCCTCGAGGACGGCAGGACCGCTCCCGCGCGAGTCACGCGCGTCAGGCCCGACACGATCGAGATCACGATCCACGAGGGCCGCAAGCGCCAGGTCAAGCGCATGTGCGAGCACGTGGGCCACCGTGTGGTCACCCTTCAGCGCGTGCGCTTCGGGCCACTGACACTCGGCGACCTGCAGGTCGGCGGCCACCGCAGGCTGACCGCAAACGAGGTCAGCCTGCTGGGCGCGGCGGGGCGTCGCGTCACCGCGGGGCACGGTCACGGCGAGTCGAAACGAACCTCCAGCGGCCCCCCGGGCCCAAGCGGCGCCGTGATATAGCCGTCCATCCGGTTGGGTGGCTGTGCGTTGATCAGCACCGGCAGGCTGCTGGCACGCAGGCCGACGATCGTGAGCGTGGCGGCCCCATCAGGATCCGTGAGGACGGTCGCCGAGGCGCCTGCGGGGTTGCCGTTGAGCGATGCGATCCCATCCCGTCCGCCCGGGCTCTGGGTGATGCGGATCGGTACGCCGGGGCGTCGCAGGATCCCGTCCAGATCGCTGAGCAGCTGCAGCCGGACGTGGAGCGTGCGGCCCGGGCGGAAGACGTCGGCGAAAGATTGGGGGTTGAAGCCGACGTGCCATTGTGGTGGTGCGTACAGGTTGCTGACGCTCACCGACCCCGGGCTCGCGAGCAGCGCCACGACCCTCAGGCCGTAGAGCGCCGACAACTCCGATACCGCGTTGGGTGACAGCAGCGTGTATTGCGCTGTCGCGCCGGCCGGCAGGGAGCGGGGACCCGACCAGATGTGCCAGAAGGTGGTCACACCCGAGGCGGTCTGCAGCGTGAACGCCGGGGACGCGGCGGAGCCCGAGTGATTCGTCACACGCACAACGATCCTCTGGGCTAGGTGATAGCTCCCGCGCGCCTGCACGTCGACGATCCGCACGCCCAGCGGCCCTCCCGCCGCGAGCGCATACACGGCCACCGCAACCGTCACGGCGGCGAGGCCGGCGCTCGCGTAGAGCCACTCGCGTGAACGGACCCACCGAGCCCGCCAGTTCGGACCGCTCGCAGTGGCTGGCGGAAGCATCGTCGCTGCGCCGACCAGGCCGGGCGGCACCAGCGAGACGAGGTAGATCGCGTAGGAGCGCACCGCGAAGAAATAGGCGATGGCCGGCAGCACGAAGGTCGCGGCCTTCAGCAGCGGAAAGGCGCCGATGTAGACGACGAGCAGCAGGATCAGGACTAGGAGCGAGAGCAGCGTGATGGCGAACAGAGAGCCGCCGCCGAGCCCCAGGAACAGACTGAAGCCGATCGCGCCCTGACCCGCGGGCACGAGATCGTGGATCAATGGTGACAGCGTGCCGGTGACCCAGGCCGACGGCGACATCACGATGAACGCGAGGTTGGGGACGAGGAAGGTGACGAGCACCACGATCAGGTAGCGCCCGGCGCGCTGGGCGCCGGCACGCAGGCCGGCGCGCGCGTGGTCATCGCAGATCAGCCCGGCGAGGATGAACGGCAGGATCGGCCAGGGCGTCTGCTTGGAGGCCATCGCGAGCCCCATCGCCACCGGGCCGGCGAATGTGCGCCAGTCACGGGCGTCGAAGCGGTCCCAGCGGTAGGCGGCGATCACCAGCAGCGGCGTGAAGACCAGGTCGGTGAGCCCGATCGATGCAAGGCTCACCCATGCGCCGAGGCTTCCGAGGATCAGGGCCGCGGGCCGCAGCGACCGCGGCAGCAGCCTGAACGTCAGCAGCACCGCCAGCGACCAGCCGATCGCCTCCAATCCCGGTGCCAGGTCGAGCGTCCAGCCGAGCCACATGAACGGGAGGTAGACGAGGAACGACAGCGCCGGGTAGGAGACCTGGATGACGCGGGCGCCGGTCAGCGTGTAGGTGAAGCCGCCGGGCGACACGCTGAACATGGGAAACGAGGGCGCCATCGAATGGACGTACGGATTCATGCCGCGGCGCAGGAGCTCGGCCGCGTACTGATCGAAGGCCAGCTCGTCGGTGCCGTACTGAGGGAACAGGTGGAGCTGCAGCACCAGCCAGCCGCCGAACGACAGAATCGTCAGGAGCGCGGTTCCCCAGGCGAGCAGCTCGCGGACGCGCGGCGAGGGCAGCGCCGTATCGGGAACCCAGCTGACGATCACCGTGCCGAGCCCCCAGAGGCCGGCGACGATCGCGAGCAGCGCCGCCCAGCCGTAGCGTAGGGCGCCGTTCTCGAGCACGAAGGCCCAGCTGATCAGCGTGGCCCCGGCCAGCGTCCAGAGCATCCGCGACGCCCACGGCCGCTCCGAGGATCCAAGTTTCAGTGTTGTCACCACCGACTGCAGAGTGTCAGCTTTGCTGCACGAACTGCCCGTCCTTCACGTCGATGTCGCCCGGAGGGAGGAACAGGAAGAAGCGGTGTTTGTCGTCGTAGCTGTAGAAGAAAGGCGTGTCGGGCCGGGGGAGCAGAGGTGGGTTGCCGGTCCGAGCCGACGGAAGCTCGTCGCGGCCCACCGTCTGCGGCCGCGAAGCTCGCAGCTCGAGAATCCGGAAGTGCCCCACGCTCTTGGTGGCGACGGCGTGGAAGCCGGGGACGCGGTAATCGCGGGCCAGGTGCGAGGGTATGAGATTGCAAATCGAGCCCCACCAGCAGAAGGCCCCAAGCCAGCCATGGTCGACCGCGATCACGTCGATCGCGGTGACGTGGCGGATCGCGGCGCCCCGCGCGTAACGCAGACCCTTCATATAGAGCCCCAGTGGCAGGACCGAGGGGTTGTACTGGACCACGACGATGCGGGCATCTCGGGCCGAGCCTCCGGGCTGCGGCCACGGACCGAGCGCCTGCGCGACAGGCTGCCAGTTGGGCCGCTGAAGGGCCTCGGTCGTGTTCACACTGACGACCGCCGTCAGCCCGATCGCGCACAACACCACGGTGGCGGCGACGCCGGCGTAACCTGCGCGGGCGGCGCCCAGTCCGGCGGCGATGAACAGCGCCGCCGGCAGCCAGATCGGGAGCAGATTGCGGGCCAGCAGCGTGTTGTGGCCGACGACCGCGGCCAGCAGAAAGCCCGCCAGGGCGATCCCGCCGGGCAGCAGCGCGCCCTGGCGCTCGCGCCGACGCGAGCGCCAGATCAGGAATGCGACGGCGGCCGCGAGCATGGCGATGCCGAGAACCTCGAGCAGCCTGCGCGCATGCGTCTCGGGACCGGTCACGAACAGCGGCACGATCTGTCTCAGCCTCAGCAGATAGGAGGAGCGCGCGATCCAGCGGTTGTTGTGCGTCTGGGTCTGCGTGATCGCCAGCGGCAGCAGCGCGAGCCCGCCCGCGACCACGCCTGCGATGCCGAGCTGCACCGCCCGCGAGCGACGGTGTTCGTAGAGCAGCCAGACCGCCTCCGGCACGATCACGATCAGCGCGTAATAGTGCGTCAGCAACGCCAGCACACAGGCGAGTGCCCAGAGGGCCAGTGAGAGCGCCCGCGGGCGCTCCAGTGCGTAGGCGAATGCGAGCACAGTGCACGCCGACAGCAGCACGAGCATCGAGTAGGCGCGCGCCTCCTGCGAATACCAGATCAGAAATGGGTTGAACGCCGTCAGCGCCGCAACGATCAGCGCCGCGCGCGGGCTGGGCAGCAGCTTGCGGCCGGCCGCGTAGGCGACCGGGATCGTGAGCGTGCCGCACAGGGCCGATAGCGACTTCACGCCGGCGGGGCCGAATCCGAAGATCCGTGTCCACACCCAGGCGACGCAGTAGTAGAGCGGAGGCGTCGACTCGAGGTGAGGCAGCAGCCCGAGCATCCGCCCGGGCGATCGCATGACCAAATCGACGGTGTAGGCCTCGTCGAGCCAGAAGCCCTGGTGGCCGATATAGAAGAACCGCAATGCGGCGCCCAAGAGTGTGATCACGACGATTGGCACGGAGCGGCAGGATGTCAGTTGGAGTTAAAAAAAGCCGCTCTGCCACAATCTCGCGGCTATGCAGCGGTTGTTTGCGCTCAGAGGCGCCAATAGCGTGGAGCGCAACGACGCCCCCTCGATCCTTTCCGCGACCGGCGAGCTGATGCGCGAGCTGATCGCGCGCAACGGCCTCGAGCCCGAGCGGATGGTGAGCTGCATCTTCACGCTCACCGCGGACCTTGACGCCGAGTTCCCCGCAGTGGCCGCACGGCAGCTGGGCCTCAACCGCGTACCACTGCTCTGCACCCGCGAGGTACCGGTGCCAGGCTCGCTGCCGCGGGTCGTGCGCACGCTGCTGCACTACTACGCGGAGGAGGGGCACGAGCCCAGGCACGTGTACCTCGGCGAGGCCCGCGTGCTGCGCTCGGACCTGGATTCCGCTCAGTAGGCTGGGATGTCCGATGGCGCTTGAATTCGCGGAGAAGACGCGGCGCATCCCGGTCTACCCGGTGGCGGCCGGCTACAGCCTCGGTTCCGACGTCGCGATGCTCGCCTCCAACGAGGCGGCGTTCGGGCCTCTCGAGCCGGTGGTGGAGGCGGCGCGCCATGCCGTGATCGGCGCCAACCGTTACCCGGATCCCTCCTACACCCAGCTGCGCCAGGCGCTGTCTGATCGCTACGGCGTCCCCTGGGAGCGGATCGCGCTCGGCACCGGCTCCTGCGAGCTGATCCTCGCCGCCGGCGAGGCGCTGCTCGAGCCGGGCGCCGAGGTCGTCTTCGCCTGGCCGTCCTTCAGCGTCTACCCGCATCTCGCCGCCGCCTCCGGCGCACGCGCGATCGAGGTGCCGCTGACCGGTGAGGCCGTCCACGACCTCGACGCGATCGTCGCCGAGGTCACGGTCGCGACCCGGCTGGTGCTCGTCTGCAACCCCAACAACCCGACCGGCACGGCCCTGCCGCTGGACCAGATCGAGGCGTTCCTGGAGAAGATCCCGGACCACGTCTGCGTGATCCTCGACGAGGCCTATGTCGAGTTCTCGCTCGTGATCGGGGATCCGTTCGCGTCGTTGCCGCTGCTCGAGCGCTACCCGAATCTCGTGATCCTGCGGACGTTCTCGAAGGTCTACGGCCTCGCGGGGCTGCGCGTCGGCTACGGGCTGTGCGGCAGCGATTCCTTTCGGATCGCCGTCGACCAGGTCCGCCAGCCCTTCTACCTGACCAGCGCCGCGCAGGCGGCCGCCGTCGAAGCGCTGAAATACCAGGATGAGGTCGAGCGGCGCGTGGTCGCGACCGTCGCCGCGCGCACGACGGTCAGCGAGGCGCTGCGCGAGCGCGGCCTCTGGGTGGCCGCGAGCGACGCCAACTTCCTCTGGGTGCGGCTCGCCGAGGACGGCGAGGACGGCCCCGTGGTCGCGGGTCTCAAGGAGCGTGGCGTGCTGGTGCGCGCCGGCGGCGCGCTCGGCGGGCCCGGGTTCGCGCGGGTGACGCTCGGCACGAGCGCCGAGAACGCGAAGTTCCTCGCCGCGCTTGACGAGCTGCTGTAGCGGTCGGTGCCGCTCAGTCCGCCGCCGGTCCCGCTGGACCAGCGGCGGTGACACGCGATAAACTCGGCTGTGATAGCGCATGAACGACCTTCGCCCCAACACCCTCGGCTGGTCCTTCTACGCGCGCTATTACGCCTGGCGATTTAGCTAGGCGCTCGGCTGGCACACCTCTGCTGTCCCCCCTCAGGCGCGCGGGCGGCGTAACGAGAGCCGAGCGCCGGAACCATTGCGCGCCCGCCTCACGACGTAACTCGTGACGGCTGTTTACGTACAGTCCAGTGCACCAGGAGAGGATCGACCGATGAACCCACAACCCGAGACAGACCGATGATGACCGCGTCCCGAACCACCCGGGGTGACGCCGTCCGCGATCAGCGGATCGAGCGACTCGTCCCGCTGATCACCCCACAGGAGCTCTTCGACGAGCTGGGGCTCGACGACGAGCGCGTCGGCGTGCTGCTGGACGGCCGCGCCGCCGCGCAGGCGGTGCTGGACGGTGAGGACGACCGGCTGATGGTCGTCGTCGGCCCGTGCAGCGTTCACGACGTCGTCGCAGCCCGCGAGTACGCGGAGCGCCTGAGCGCCGAGTCCAGGCGGCTCGCCGAGGACCTGCTGATCGTGATGCGGGTGTACTTCGAGAAGCCGCGCACAACGATCGGCTGGAAGGGCCTGATCAACGACCCGCATCTGGACGGCAGCGGCGATGTGAACACGGGCCTGCGCATGGCCCGGCGGTTCCTGCTCGAGGTGCTCGGCCTGGGGCTGCCCATCGGCTGCGAGTTCCTCGATCCGATCTCACCGCAGTACATCTCCGACCTCGTCTCCTGGGGCGCGATCGGCGCGCGGACGACCGAGAGCCAGATCCATCGCCAGCTCGGCTC
>Ga0123356_10003539_pt1 | contig 16333 bp, 13 predicted proteins | sample TergutEmb28metaG_2_FD_92546 | JGI IMG/M metagenome (GOLD analysis project Ga0123356, IMG submission 92546) | Embiratermes neotenicus P3 segment gut microbial communities from Petit-Saut dam, French Guiana - Emb289 P3 | ecosystem: Host-associated > Arthropoda: Insects > Digestive system > Gut ...
AGGCGAGGTTCTGCCGATAACCCTTACAAACGTCGATCTGTGTCTGGCAAAACGGTATAATATGACGCCAATGGATCCGTATACCTTCGGCAGTCAGGATGGGTCCATTACTGTCTCCCCCTTCTGTGATGTTTGCGAGGAACCACCCTGCGTCGGCTGTGTGGAAGGCTGCGAACGAATAACCGCCTGGGGCGAGGAGGTGTGGCGTCACGCCTGCGACTGCTGCTTTGTCCCCTGCGACCCCAAGAATAGTTGCTGCCAAACCTGCGAGGGCTGCATTGCCGCCTGTAATTGGGATAGGCCGGATGACTGCCATTGCCCCTGCTGCGACGATTATGGCGACACTTTCGAGACCGCCTTCGCCTGGGCACTGAAAAAGGGCGCGAACGTGCTGAACGGGTGTTTTGAAGGCGGCGGGGACGAGGATGTGTTTGTGCTTACCGTGCCTGTTACCGTGCAAGTTACCTTCACCTTCTCTCCCGAGGTGCGTATGTCCGCTTATCTGATCACCATGGACGAAGAGGGAGATCCCGACTGGCTTGCCTACGGGACAAGTGAGGAAGAGGGCGAACCGTTCCGCCTCACTTATTACATCCCCGAGGGTGAAGTGTTCTATTTACTCGTTTATGGCTGGATTGGCAACTATACCATAACCGCGCAGGTTGGCTGTGACGACTGCGAGCACGACACCTGCGTTTCATGCAAACCGGAATGCGACGGAGAGAACTGCGTGTGCTGGTGCTGCATAGAGGATGCGGGGGACGACTTTGACTCCGCCATGCCAATCATACTCAAGCCTGGCAAAAACATCCTGTATGGCTATATCGACTCACAAATCGATGTTGATATGTATGTATTCACCGCTCCCAAAACGGGCGTCATTCATTTTAGCTGCGAGGCGGACTACAGTCTAGATGGCGGCGTGGTGGATTCCAATATGCAGAAATTGGTAGAAGTAGGGTTTGATTCCATGGATATGTATTTCTACGTAACCGAGGGCGAAACCTACTATCTCTATCTGTATATCTGGTATCACACAGGGGAAGGTGAATACGCCGTTGCTATCTTCGTCGGCTGCGAAGATGACTGCGGGCACGAAACCTGCATCGGCTGCATGCCCGAATGCGCCGGGGAGGCCTGCGTCTGCTGGTGCTGCAACCCCGATTTCAGCGATGACTGGAAAGCCCCAACCCCCTGGGCGCTCACGGGCGCTGTCAACGTTCTCTACGGCTACCTTGGCGATGGCGATGGGGGGGAGGAAGGCTATTTTCGCTCCAACGACTATGATTATGTCTCTTTTGTCGCGCCCAAAACAGGCACATACACCTTCCTCCTGGAAGCAAAGCGCCCTGTCCTTGCGACGCTGGAATGCAGGGACGATTTGCTGCGCAACGAGCTGGACGATAACGAGGACACCAACCATACAATGACGAGGCAAAAACCCTTTGCAGTCACCCTGAAAAAAGGGGAAACCTGTATCATTTATTTGTATGGCGGTTTAAGATTCATGTCGGGCGAATACAAGCTCACCCTCACTATTATCCCCTACAGTTGCCCGGACTGCGAATATGAGGAGTGCCATGGTTGCGGGGAGGATTGCGGCGAGGATAGTTGCGCCTGCGATTGTTGCGTGCTGCGCGGCGATGCCAACTGTGACACCTTGGTCAACGCGGCCGACGCGGCGGCGATACTGCGTCATCTGGTGCGGCTGACGGTGCTTTCCCCGCAGGGACTTATAAACGCCAAGGTAACGGACGGCTCCGGCCCGGTCTCCGCCGCGGACGCCGCGAAGATTCTGCGGTTCCTTGTAAGGTTGGAGAAGGAACTGTAACAATGCGTAATGCGCAATGCGCAATGCGCAATTAACGAAGAAAACCCTACAGGTTTTCAATTATTTGAAAACGCTGGCAGCCCATATAATGTGCGCCCGGGGTCCCCGCCAAGCCCGCAGGCTTGGTGGGGTGGAAAGCACACCTTTGATTGCGCATTGCGCATTACGAATTACGCATTACATTAAGGAGGAAAACAACATGTTAGAAATCATCAACGCAGCGGTCGAAAAACTCGCCGCGCAGGGCGCCATGGGCGCCCAGGTCGGTCTCATCCTGGGCTCGGGCCTGGGCGACTATGCCGAGGGTTTGGACAATCCCCGTTTTGTCAATTACGCCGACATCCCGGGCTACCCCGTCTCGGAGGTCGTGGGCCACAAGAGCCGCTTTGTCGTGGGCCATTGCTCCGGCAAGAAGATCGTTGCCATGCAGGGCCGCTTTCACTTCTACGAGGGCTATGAGCAAAGCCTTTTGACCCTGGGTGTGCGCACCATGAAGAAGCTGGGCGTGAAAACCCTGGTCGTCACGAATGCTGCGGGCGGCGTCAATCTGGACTTTTCCGCAGGCACGCTCATGCTCATTTCCGACCACATCAACTACAGCGGCAGCAGCCCATTGATCGGCAAGAATTACGACGAATTCGGCCCGCGTTTCCCCGACCAGAGCGACGTCTATACCCTGGCCCTGCGCAATCGCTTGCAACTTCTGGCGGCCGAGGAAGGCATGGCGCTCTCCGAGGGCGTGTACATGATGTTCTCCGGCCCGACCTACGAGACGCCCGCCGAGGTGCGCATGGCGCGTATTTTAGGCGCGGACGCGGTGGGCATGTCAACCGTACCGGAGGCGATCGCCGCCCGGCATTGCGGCATGGACGTCATCGGCATTTCGCTCATCACCAATATGGCCGCGGGTGTGCTCAATCAGCCCCTGTCCCACGAGGAGGTCGCCGAAACGGCTGGCATCGCCGCGGCACGGTTTTCCAAGCTGATCGATTTGATACTCGAAAAGTTGCTGTAGGGGCGACCTGCGGTCGCCCGCGAGTGTGAAGAGTGGAGAGTGAAGAGTGGAGCGAAGGAAGAAAAGGGTTGCTTACATATACAACTTAAACTGCCGACAAGGCAGTTTTTTCATACGCCCCACTCTTCACTCTCCACTCTCCACTCTTTGAATAATTCCCCAATGCAACTCATAATCTTTTCCATGAAACGCTTTATCATAACTCTGCTCGCGCTGATCCTGCTACTGCCGCGTGCAAGCGCAGCCCAGGAGCTGGTCGATACGGGTACGGCTAAGGCCGTTCTGCTCACGCCTCTCATGTCAGATATCGCGGTGGTAGAGGAGAACGAGGACGCGCTCCTGCCCGTGTCGGGGCTGGCCAAGCTCCCCGCCATTCTTGCCCTGGCCCTGGCCTTTGACGAGGGGATCATTCAGCCCGACGCCGCCATTCAGGTTTCAAAAAAGGCCTCAAGCATCGGCGGGCCAACCGCTTTTCTGGACGCGGGCGAGGTGGTGGGCGCCGAGGAGCTATTAAAGGCCGCGGTGATGATCTCCGCGGGCGACGCCATCTGGGCACTTGGCGAAAGCGCCTTTGGCTCCGAACAGGTCTTTTTGCAGAATATCCACGTGGTCACGCAGCGCCTGGGACTCACGCTCGAACTGAACGACTGTCTGGGTATCGGCACGCCCATGTCCGCCAAGGATCTGTTGAGACTCGGCCAAGCCGCGGCGGGCAGTCCCAGCTTTGTCAAATACGCCACGCATTATATGGACGAACTGCGCCACAAGGACGGCCGTGTCACCGAGTTGGTCAACGCAAACCGCATGATCCGCGGTTATGCGGGCTGCTTTGGCCTGCTCACCGGTTCGGCGCGGGAGGAGGGCTACAGCGGGGTATTCGCCGTCACGAAAAATGAGATGAGCTATGTCGCCGTAGTGATCGGGGCGACCGGCAGCGAGGACCGCTTCACCGCCGCCATGCGGCTCTTTGACTACGCCTTTGCTAACTGCAAGCAGCGAACTCTCGCCACGGCTTACGAACCCCTGCTTGCCGACTACCCTGTGCTCTACGGAGATTGCGCCACGGTGAACCTGGTCGCGCATGAGACCGTCGTGTGCCTGCTGCAAAAGCAGGACGGGGAACTAGGCTGCGAATATGAACTGCCCGAAAAGCTGCTGCCGCCGCTTTATCCGAGCACGTCTGTGGGCCGCGCCATCTTTTCTTATCCGGGCGCCGCGCCCCTGTATGTGATCGACCTCTATCCCGAGATCGAGGTGGTGTCGTTTGGGTTTGTCGATATCCTGATGCGGTTCTTTCATGGGTTTATGGTCGGCTGATATGTATCATATTTGTGAAATAAAATGCAGCCCATTGTATTCATAATCATACAATGCTATACTTTCTTTACTTTCGCAAACTGGAGAATTATGAGGTTTTTCCATAGATTTAATAATACGGGCGTACTGCGGCTGGGGCTGTGCCTGCTGGCCTTATTTTCGTTTGCGTTGGCGCAGGGATGCGTGGATGAGAACGAGGGCGAGCTTCTGGTCGTAGCGACGCCGGAGGTCATAGAAGTTACAGTCCTGCCCACGCCGGAACTCACGCCCGTGCCCACGCCTTCGCCCACGCCGGAGCCTACGCTCGCGGAGTTGATGGAGCAGCGTTTCCCCCACATGTTTTCCATGGGCGACCCGATCCTGGAACCCTGGCAGTACAGGGGCGAAAAGCTCGGCTTCACGGTGGAGACGGTAGAGGACAGGGAGATGTTCGGCAAGAAGATCCGCTACTATGTAGTGGATATCTATGTAAAGGACGTCACCGCGATACGTGGCGGGTTCTCCCGAAAAAAATACTGGGCCAAGCGCCAGGACCTTGTGCCGCTGGCCCGCTCCTACGGCGCGCTTTTGGCCATCTCCGGCGTCCACTACGCCTACCAGCGGGACGGTGGCATTGTCCTGCATGACGCAGTGGTCTACCGCGAGGGCGCGGATCCCAAGGACGACCTCTGCGTATTGTATACGGACGGGACCGTGGAAACCTTCGACATGGGCACTTATGATATTAACAGCATCGCGGCAAGCAAGGAGCCATGGCAGGCCTGGTCCTTTGGCCCCACCTTGATCGACAGGGGCGTGCTTCGCTCCGGCTGGGATATTCCCATCGCAAGCGAGCAGGCGCCGCGGGCGGCCATCGGTTACTACGAGCCGGGGCATCATTGCTTTGTTCTGTCCGAGGGGCGGATCGACCGGGCGCGCGGGCTAAAGCTCGATGAACTGGCATTGCTCATGCAGCATCTGGGCTGCTATACCGCATACAACCTGGACGGAGGCGACACCGCGCAGCTTTACTGGCAGGACAGCCAGATCAATGAGGTGTATAAGGTTCGGGATCTTTGGGATATTATTTACTTAATTGATGATTGACGATTGTGAGTGAGGAATGAAGGAAAAAACTGCCCTGCATCAGTTTTGGATTAAAATCAAGGACATACTATCCCGCCTGTTTGCCCGGATAAAAAAGGTGCAGGTCTATCTCTACGTTCTTGTCGGCGCGCTGGTGCTGGCTGTAGGCATGGGCGCGCTCTCCTATTATCTCACAGCGCAAAAACTTGGAGACAGACCGGTGGTTGCCCCGCCTACGCCGCTGCCCACTGTCCACTCTCCACTACCTACTGCAGAGCCTACTGCAACCCCCTCCGGCCTTTGCGGCGGCAGATTCGATGTGTTCACCGACGGCGAGATCATCCAGACTGCCGACGAGTATCGAACGCGGGATATCGCCGTATTCTTTACCGAGGTGCGCGAGAGCAGGAGCGAGATCACCGATAAGGCGCTGGTCTACTATGTGGCGGACATCTATGTGCAGAACATCGAGGATCTGCGTGCCGGGCTGGTAAGGGGGAACATCAGCGGCACCGCGCCCATGAAGAAACTGTCGCAGGAAGTGGGGGCAGTCGTGGCGATCTCGGGCGACTTTGCCGCCTACCGTCGGACGGGCATCTGTGTGCGCAACGGCCAGGTCTACCGCACCCAGGTGGATGAAACGCGGGACGTGGGCATCCTGTTTCGGGATGGCACCATGGGCACCTTTGAGATCGGCCTGTATACCGAGAATGACGTGCTGCCGCTGGATCCTTGGCATGTCTGGACCTTCGGGCCGGAACTGCTCGACGAAAGCGGGCTGAGCAAGGACTGGTTCAACAGCAATGTATACACGCGCAATCCCAGGGCCGTGTTCGGCTATTACGAGCCGGGGCATTACTGCTTTGTTATGGTGCGCGGCAGGGTCAAGGAATCCGCCGGCATGAACCTGGCCGAACTCTCCCGGCTGATGGAGAGCCTGGGCTGCACTTCGGCCTTTAACCTGGATGGCGGCGGCACGGCGCAGTTTTACTGGAACGGCGAGACCTACCCGGGGTCGGGCGGCGTTCGGAATGTGAATGATATCGTCTATCTGCCTTTGGCAGGCGGGGGGACATAGGGATCGGGGTTTATGAGGGGTTTGAAGAGAATCGCAAAAAGAATCGTTGCCGACAGGCGAATTTTGTTCTGTCTTGCCGCCGCCTTGGCTTTGGCTTCATCGGGCATTTTTGCCTTTCATTTTCTGCAAAACGCCGGGGCGAGCTATGTCATTGTGGAGCGTCCCGCTCCCACTCCTCACTCCTCGCTCTCCGTTCACCACCCTCCTTCGACTGCCCTCACGTCTCTGCCTGCTGCAAACGAGACGCCGCCCGCTGCCGCCCCCACGCCGGAGCCTACGTCCGAAGGTCTCTGCGGAGAGCGGTATGACGTGTTCACCGACGGTGAGGTCATACAAACCGAAACTGAATACAGATCGAAAGACGTCGCGGTGTTCTTTTCCGAAGTGAGCGAAGAAAAAAGCGAGCTGACGGGCAAGCGCCTGGTTTACTATGTGGCTGATATTTATGTGCAAGACATCGGAGCGCTGCGCTGCGCGTTGGCGCGCGGGAAGCTGCGCAACTCCTCGCCCATGAGAAGTCTGGCCAGGGGCGCCGGCGCTGTCGTCGCGCTCTCGGGCGACTTTGCGTCGATCCGCAAGAAGGGCATCTGCGTGCGCAACGGCGTCACCTACCGATCCTCTGTGGACGCCAGGCAGGACGTCGGAGCGCTGGGCCGGGACGGCAGGATGCGCACGTTTGAGATCGGAGAATACACAGTCCAAGGCGTTTTGGCTATGGATCCCTGGCATGTCTGGACCTTCGGGCCGGAGTTGCTGGAGAACGGGAAGGCCAAGGCGCAATTCAACAGCAGCGTGCAGGGACGCAACCCCAGGTCTGTGTTCGGCTATTACGAGCCAGGGCATTACTGCCTGGTTCTGGTGCGGGGCAGGGTGGACGTGTCCGAGGGGATGAGCATGGCCGAACTCTCGCGGCTCATGGAGCGCTTAGGCTGCGTCTCAGCCTTCAATCTGGACGGCGGCAGATCAGCGCAGATTTACTGGAACGGCAAGGTATACCCCGCCGCAAGAACACCGCGGAATATCAATGATATTATCTATTTGTGATGCTTTCGCATCATCTCCCACACGACCAAGGTGACCACGCCGCCGACCAGCGCCAGCACGGCGACGATAAGGGCGATGCCGGGCAGTTTTGCCAAAAAGTGCAGGGTGGGGTTGTACTGATCCAGGATGTAAAACAGAATATACACCGCCGCGAGCACGATGTTTGTGTGCAAGAGCACCTGGGAGAAGATGCGCAAATTCTTTTTCATATGACCTCCGCGATATAAACAATATCACTTGTATCCCTTGAGTTATGCCCGAACGCCTTGCCGTAGAACATCATGGTCGAGGAGCCGCCGCCGTCCAGGTTATAGGCGGCCTTTAAGCCCAGGCTGTGGCAGAGCACGGACAGTTCCGCTGCGCTCATGCCCGCGGAGGGGCCTCTTTGGTAGAGCACCTTCCCGTTCTCGTCGCGCACTGTGCGCGTACCCTGTACCAGGATGAAGGCATAGTGCCCCGGTTCGTAGTAGCCGATGACAGTGCGCGGGTTGGCCTTGCCCGCTATCAGGGCGTAGGAGTTGAACTCGGATTTCATGCTTCCGTCCGCGCTTAAGAGCGCTGGCCCGAAATAGAACACCTGCCAGGGATACCTGGCATAGATGGCATCCACGTCGATGCCCTGTTTGACATCGAAGGTCTCCATTGTCCCGTCATAATAGATGACGCAGATATCCTCATACAGTTTATCAAAGCGTCCCAGCTCCTGACCGTCGCGCACAAACCAGCCGTGCTTGTTGGTTTTTGCGTTCATAAAGTAATCCCCGTTGATGGCGGTGATGGCAGAAACCTGGCGGGCAAAGCGCGGCGTATGGCCCTTGTCCTTCGAGGAGACAGCGGCATGGGCGCGCAGGCTCTCAATGTTCTTGATGTAGATATCCGCCACCTGATACCTGACCTTGCCCTCTTCCGCATATGTCAGCTCCACGCACACGTCCTGGCTGCGGTACAGGGTCTCGGTGTCGATCACAGCCTCGCCGCTGCCCAGGAACTTTTCGGCAAAACGTCCCCCAAGCAGGTTGCCATCCTGCGGCGGCGCCGCGACCCCGTCGGGCGTGGGGGTATCCTCCGGATTTTCGGGTCCCGACACTGGCGCGGCGGTCTCGGGTGCGGGCGTCTGCAATGCCACGGAAGGCGTGCCTTCGTTCTTGCCAAAGAAGCCAAACGACATGGCGCAGACATAGAACGAGAGCAGCAGAAAGGCGATCAAGTCGATAGCGATGGTGGTTAGGAGTCGCTTTTTGTGATTCATGGTTTTCTCTCCGCAAAGACGAATCGCCTTTGCAAGTAAAAGTTCAGCGGATAGCACATCAGCTGCGCCAGCACAATGGCGATAAACTTCGGGACAGGCAGCAGAGAAATCGTCAAACCGTGCATCAGGACATAGTATACCCCATATACGACCAAGGCCACCAGCGCGTACCGCGGAAAACTGGTCTTGTTATGGGACTTGAACACGACCTTTAAGTTGAGCAGATAGTTCAGCGCCGCCGAGAGTACCCGCGGCAGGATCGTGGAGAGGAAAAGGATCATGGCGGGCGCCAGTTGGGAACGGCTGCCGATCACGTGCGACAGCGTCAGCGTAAGCGCGTATTCGAAGAAAAAACAAATAACCGACGAGCTGACAAATAGCCCGATCACCTTGTAAATGCGGGCGGAGTCGATAAGCGCGCGGTAGTGCGAGGACGCATTGTCCTGGATATAAACGGTCTCGATGCCCACCTCGCGGATGGGGATGCGGTGCCTGGTGCAGTACAGCAGCTGGTTGATCTCGTACTCATAGCGGTTGCCCTTGAGCTTCAGCATGGCAGGCACGCGGTTCACCGCGAAAGCGCGCAGCCCGGTCTGGGTGTCATAGACCTTTACGCCCGTGGAAACAGAGAACACAAATCGCGTGATGGCATTGCCCGCCCGGCTGCGCCAGGGTACATTTCCCGTAAAACGCCTGCCGCCGGTCACCAGCGTCTCGGGAAACGCCTTCCACTCCTCGCTTACGCGGACGATGTCGGCGATCAGGTGCTGCCCGTCCGCGTCCGCGGTGACGATGCCCTCGTCTGACGGAAAATGCTCCGCGGCGTAGGCAAAGGCCATTTTCATTGCCGCGCCCTTGCCCTTATTCGGGTGCTGGCGCAGCACGATAGCGCTGCTTTCCAGCGCGTCAAACAGCGGCGTGCAAGCCTTGCTGCTGCCGTCGTCGACCACGATCACAGTATAATCCGTCTGTTCTTTTAACTCGCGAACCAGCTTTTTCAGCTTTTCGTCGGGCTGGTAGGCAGGGATGACAACAATCATGGCACACATTATATCATGTATTCGGAAAAAGTAAAATAGACCAAGACGTGCCTTATTTGTGAATTGTTTGTAATATCTCGAATATACTCTAGTCAAACGCAATTTGTTGGTTTAGAATTGTAATGTTGGAAAGGGCATCTCTGACAATATCCGGTTACGGATCTGAAAAGAGTCGATATATGAAAAAAACAGATATAAAAGAGAAAACCGCCGTTGTAGATCAAAGCGCATCAAGGCGGAGAATCAAAAAGCGCAATGCCTTTATCGTTGTCGGTGTTATCAGCGTGATCGTGGTCGTGCTGGGCGTCTTTGCGGGCGGCTATTTAAGTCGGATGATCAACGACCCGCATGCCGCCTTTGCCACGCCTGAGCCGATCGCTGTGAATGCGACCCCTAACCCCTACACACCTGCGCCCGGCGAGACAGAGCCGCCGCCCACCGAGGATCCCTACGATACGCTGTCCAATATGGGCGACGATTCGATTATGAATTCCGACATCATCAACATCATGCTCATCGGTGTAGACTATGAGGACGCGCGTCAGTCGAACTGGTACGGCAAGGAGGGCAACGCCTTCCACTCAGACGTGATGATGGTATTGGCCGTCAACACCAAGGAGGGTCGCGCCGATCTGATCTCCTTCCCGCGGGATACCTACGTCGAAATTCCGGGCGTGGGCGGTATCTATAAGATGAACGCCTCCTTAAACTGCGGAAAGAACGAGCTGGACCAGTACGGTTTCAACCCGGAGGTAGAAAACAACGGACCGTTTAAAAAGGTCTGCCAAACCGCCGAATGGATGTTGGGCGGCGTCGCAAAAATAGATTATTACTACGCGGTGACCATGCCCGCCTTGAAGCAGATCGTGGACATCGTGGGCCCCATTTGGTACGACGTAGAGGCGAGATTCGACAACGGCAAGCGGTATTACCAGGCAGGGCCACAATGGATGGACGGTCAGGCCGTGCTCGACTACGTGCGTGTGCGCAAGCCGGGCCATGGCGGCCTGCCCACAGGGGATCAGCACCGTGCCGACCGCCAGCGCAGGATGATGGTTGCCATCTTAGATCAAATGAAGAGCGCGGGCACGCTGGTCAAGCTGCCACAGCTCATGCGGGCTTTTGAAGGTCAACTCTATACCAACGTGACGATCGAGCAAACAGCGACCCTGGCCGCCTTTGCCTACCGCCACCTTAGCGATGCGAACATCGGCATGCATTCCATGAATGGCGCCCAGCGCACCATCTTCCATTGGAACTTTGTGCTCACCGACCAGCGCAACCGCGTCAATATCATTGAGAGAGTTTACGGCGCCAAAGTGGATCAGATGGGCTCCTTCTCCGCCGCCGGCGCGGAGAATCGATGGGCCAGGATGCTCAAGACCGTCTACCAGGACAATACCAGAAAGGTGCTGGACTATGTCCAAAAACTGATTGACGAGGACGACAAGCTGCCCTTATTCACGCCCACGCCTTCCCCCACGCCTACGACCCCGCCTGCCAACACGCCCACACCGCCGCCGGAGAATACGCCGGAGCCGATCGTAACGCCGCCGTCGGAGGAGCCGGTGGCCTTTGCGGAGGGCTTGCCGGAGCGACGCGCCTTTGCCGTCGCGGCTTCCGTCCGCCAGTATACGGATGCCCAGCGTGCCATGGTGCGTGAACTGCGAACCCTGTACGACAATATGCGCAACAGCAAGACGACCACCATCACCAAGCTGAGCGAATTGCAGTTAAAGGCCATCCAGGTCGCCAAGGAATTCAAATACACGGCGAGCCACATCCAAACACCCTGCCTGCCCTCGCAGACCTATGTGATCAACTCGCCCTGGGGTCTGCGGTACTATACGGATAAGAGCGTAAACCCGATCACGGTGAACTTCAATTAGACGCCGGACGTCGGTCTCCGACCACCGAAAACTGCCCGCCGGGGCAGTTTTGCTTTATTCTGAATACAGTAAAGCAAATTAAATTTGGGGATGGTGCCATGAGTGAATGGGGATATGGGCGCGGTCCGCGCAGGATGGATCGCGGCTTGCGGGATCCGATCATACGCAACGGCAGGCCCGGCCGGGTAAACGCGCCGGAGCCGAAGGTTCCCGCGCCTGCGCGCGAGTCCGTCAAGCAAGGGACGTCGGTTGTCGGCCCACCCGGCCCGCAAGGTGAGCGGGGCGAGCGGGGCGCCAGGGGAGAGAAGGGAGAGTGTGGCGCCATGGGTCCCGCGGGCGCCGCCCTTGCCATGCTGCCCTTCTGTGCGGGCACGCCTGTAACGCTTAAGGCTGGGAGAACCGAACCCATGCGCTCCTGGCTCCCGATTTTGGCGGGCGCCTGTGTCATCATCGGTTGGCGTAGGCTCCCCTGGCCTTGCTGCGCTGGACAACGGCCAGGCGGGAAATGCGGGCATCAAGCGCCTGCTTGCTTCGCGCGCTGACCGCGCACTTTTCCCTGGCAGAGGAACTGCGGCTTGACCACACGGTCGCCGTGATGCGGGCAAAGTTGTTTTTCGCTGCGGGCGCAAATCGCTTCACCCCTGTGCCGGGCGCCGAACTGACGCTGGAACCCCCGCTTCGCGGCAAGATACCCCCAGGCACGGGCTTGATCCGCCGCCCCGAATCTTACACATTTTTTACATGAAAATCCGACAGAACATGCCGGATTTTTTTGCATCCTGGGCAGGACTATGATATAATGCTTCTCATTACGGTCTATATTATTACGAGGTTGAAACATGAGAATAGATGATATCATGGAAAAAAACGAGCTGGTATTAAAGCGTGACCACCAGCAGAATTTATTGAGCGCGACTGTCTATCAGCTGCATGACGCTCTGGGTTCGGTCGTCATGGCCGCCATTGCCGAGCAATGGATGGAGAGCCGACACGCGCATCGGCACGCCAGGAGCGCCCACTATATCTCGGCAGAGTTTCTCGTGGGGCGTCTTGTGTACAACAATCTTTTCGTTCTGGGGATCCTGGACGATGTGGCTGCCGCCTTCCGCGCGCAGGGCATGGACATCGGCATGTTCGAAGATATCGAAGACGCGGCATTGGGCAACGGCGGTTTGGGCCGCCTTGCCGCCTGTTTTTTAGATTCCGCCGCGACCCACAACCTGCCGCTCGACGGCTATGGCATCCGCTACAAGTACGGCCTGTTTAAGCAGAGTTTCCGAGACGGTTTCCAGGTCGAAACAGCGGATGACTGGCAGCGTTTCGGCGACCCCTGGAGCAGGCGTCGGGACACGCACGAGGTATTGGTCAGTTTTGCGGACGGGACTGTGCGCGCCGTGCCCTACGACATGCCTGTCTTAGGCTATGGCACGGACAACATCGGCACCCTGCGTCTCTGGCAGAGCGAGGCCGTGCAGGACTTTGACTTTCAACTGTTCAACGACCAGGAATACGCCCTGGCGGTATTGGAAAAGAACGCGGTCGAGGATATCACCCGCGTGCTCTATCCCAACGACACCACGCCTGCGGGCAAGAAACTGCGTCTAAAACAGCAATACTTCCTGTCCAGCGCGTCGCTGCAGGATATGCTTGCCAACTTCGCCAAGGAGAACCGTCCCGTCGCAGAATTTGCTGCCTATCACGCCATCCAGCTCAACGACACCCACCCCACGGTGAGCATACCCGAGTTGATCCGCCTGCTCATGGCCCAGGGTCTGGATTTTGAGCAGTCCTTTGTGATCGCCCGCGAGACCTTCTCCTACACCAACCACACCGTAATGAGCGAGGCGCTGGAGAAGTGGGACGTCCACTTATTCAAGAGCATCCTGCCCGAGATTTATGAGATCATCGTACAAATCAACACCCGTCTCTGCGGCGAGGTGATGTCGCACGGTTTAGATTGCGCCCCCTACACGATCGTTCAGGGGAATATCCTGCATATGGCGAACCTGGCGGTCTACTGCTCCTCACACGTCAACGGCGTGGCCCGGATCCACACGCAGATACTTAAGGACAGCGTGCTGCGTCCTTGGTATAAACTCTACCCGGAACGCTTTTATAACATGACCAACGGCGTCACGCAGCGGCGCTGGCTGGGCCTGTGCAACCCGGGACTCTCGGCGTTTATCACGTCGCGCATCGGCGACGGCTGGCTTAAGGACCTGGATCAATTGAGAAATCTGGAAGCCTTCCGGTCCGATGCGGACCTGGATGAATTCCACAAGGTGAAACAGCGCAATAAGGAGCGACTGTCGGGTATCATTGCGGAGAAGGAGGGGGTGGATATCCCGCCGCATTTTGTGTTCGACGTACAGGTCAAGCGTATGCACGAGTACAAGCGGCAGCTACTGAACGCCTTTGCCATCCTGGATATCTACTACGGCATTCTGGACGGACGCATTGGGGATTTTGTCCCCACCGCCTTCATCTTCGGCGCCAAGGCCGCGCCCGGTTATATGCGCGCCAAGGCGGTCATCAAGTATATCAACGAAATCGCAAACAAAATCAACAACGACCCGCGGGTAAACGACAGAATGCGCGTGGTCTTTGTGAGCAACTACAACTGCAGCTATGCCGAGCACATCATACCCGCCGCGGAAATCTCCGAGCAGATCTCGCCCGCCGGGACCGAAGCCTCCGGCACAGGCAATATGAAGTTCATGCTAAATGGCGCGGTGACCCTGGGCACCCTTGATGGGGCGAATGTGGAGATCGTGGAGCAGGCGGGCCTGCAAAACAATTATATCTTCGGCTATACGGTCGAGGAGCTGCAGGCCTTGGGACACCACTACAACCCCAAGACCATCTATGACTACGAGCCTCGCGTGCGCCGTGTGGTGGACAGCCTGATCGACGGAACGTTCACAGACGGGGGCAGCGGCGTCTTTGCCGACCTGCACCGCTCCCTGCTTATAGGCAACAGTTGGAGCAGGCCCGACACCTACTTTGTGTTGCAGGAGCTTCTGCCCTACATCGAGAAAAAGCTGGAGGCGATCACGGATACACGCGATCAACGCGCCTTTGCCCGAAAATGCCTGCAAAACACCATGAACGCAGGCAAGTTCTCCTCCGATCGCACCATCTGTGACTATGCGCGGGAGATCTGGCATATCGACGAACTGCCGCATCACGACTGCTTAAAGCTGTTTTAAGGCCGGGGCAGCCGATCCCATGGGTTCGGTTTAACCCAAAGGCGCAACCCAATACTTGAGGGTAAACCCCTTCACGTTATTGCCCCAGTTGGGGCGAATGGCGACGCCTCCCGCGCCCGAGGCGGACTCCAACAGAAAGTCCACGCCGTAAATTCTGCCCAGATAGAAGGCAAGGTGATTGGCGTTGCCGCTCCCATCCACCCAAAACAGCAGATGACCGGGCGAGAGCATGGAGAGGTTAAACTGCCCGCCTACAGGCTCCGGCAGAAGGTTTAGCTTACCGTCTTTTTCGTAGCCCTTCATCTGGTTGTCTGAAGACCCGGAGCGAACGCTTGTGACGCCCGCGTTTTTATAAGCGGCGTTGGTAAACATGCTGCAGTCGAGTTGCCCGCTATTCCTGCCGTAGGGTGTGCCCAGCAATTTCATGCCCTCCAGCAGCACTTTATGATAGGAATTGTCGGCGTTCAGTCCTTCAATATGGGCAAAGACAGGCTCGATCCAGTCAGAGGGGCTTCCAACCCTCAGGTTACCCAGCACCAATTGGTACAGGGCCTCGTCCCGTGGCCGACTTACGGTAAAGCTCGCGCGCGCCTCATAACCGCTGAGCGGGTCGGTTACCGCCACGGCGGCAGTTCCCGGGCCAACGGCTGTGACCGTGCAGCTATTGCCCGCATATATAACCTGCAGCACGTTGGGATCGCTGCTAGCAAAGACCAGATGGGGCGCGGCTGCACCGTTTAAGTCATAGGCAGCGATCAGGGTCAGCTGTTCTCCAAGCTGCAAGACGGTCACGGTGGGCGGGTTGACGAAGCGCAGGTTGGTGATCATGGGCGGTATGCTCACATAACCCGACAGGGTTTCCAGCCGAACCAACGACCGCAGAATAAAAGCGGCGTCCTGGGCGTCAACGCGTCCGTCGCTGTTGGCGTCGGCGGCGATATAATCCGCGCCCGCAAGCTTGTCCAGCCGGACAAGCGAGCGCAAGACCAGCGCAGCGTCCGCGGCGTTCACCACCCCGTCGCCGCTGCAGTCCCCGCGCAGGCGGACTTCCTCAGCTTGTGCTCTCAGGGGAAACACAAGTATTAAACATATAAGAATAACCCAAAATCGTTTCATAACATTCAACCTTCAGGCGGGCGATTGACAGTCGCCCCTGCGTGTGTCAGCTTTCTGCTGATCCGCGCCGCCAGACGCACATTGTTAAACACCAGCGCGATATTCGCCTCCAGGCTCTTGCCTGCGGTAAGTTCCTTGACCTTGGCAAGCAGAAAGGGCGTGACATCCTTGCCCTCTATCCCCTGCGACCTGGCCTCGGCCAGCGCGCCCTCGGTGGCCTTCTCAATAACCGCCGCGTCCATCGAGTAGGCGGGCGGAATGGGGTTGACCACCAGCATACCGCCGTCGTATCCCAAGGCTCTGCTTGCGAGGATCGCATCCGCTATCTCCTGCGGGCTTTCCGAGCGCCAGCTGAGCGAAAACGGGCTGGCGGCGGTAAAAAAAGCGGGCAGCACATCCGTGCGGTAGCCGATGACCGGCACGCCGCGTGTCTCCAAATACTCCAGGGTCAGGCCCAGATCCAGGATGCTCTTTGCGCCC
>Ga0123356_10003540_pt1 | contig 16329 bp, 12 predicted proteins | sample TergutEmb28metaG_2_FD_92546 | JGI IMG/M metagenome (GOLD analysis project Ga0123356, IMG submission 92546) | Embiratermes neotenicus P3 segment gut microbial communities from Petit-Saut dam, French Guiana - Emb289 P3 | ecosystem: Host-associated > Arthropoda: Insects > Digestive system > Gut ...
GGGCAGCTATTGTTGCCCAATATACCAGCTTCGAATTCATCGCCCTGTTTTTTATGTAAAACTTTTAAAAGATGGATTGTACGCTCATCCCGCCTGGGAAGGCTGTGTCCCAATTCATATTCTTCAAATAATAAAATATTCATAAGAAATTATATCAAAATATGGAATTTTTCCATAGATTAAGATATATTTCTTATATGGAAGAAGGAGCCGAATTATTAAAGCTCTAAAAGTTTCCTTATTGACGTTTCTGGTGTTGTCATGTGCGACCAGTACAGTTTCAATAAGAGATATAGATACTGCTGTAAACCAGACTGATTTTCCAGCAGCAGTCAGAGTTATTGAAATATCTCAGGCAGGAAAAAGGCCGCTTTATAATGAAAGAAACGCCATTTCTCTTTTTCTGGATATAGGTCTTCTTGAACATTATGCAGGAAACTATGCGGCTTCTTCCCGGCATCTTCAGAATGCAGAACGATTGATTGAAGAAGCGTATACCAAAAGCATTACACAAGGTTTTGCTACTTTCATTGTCAACGACAATATGAGAGATTATCCCGGCGAAGATTTTGAAGATATCTACATAAATGTTTTTAACGCATTAAATTATTATAAAAGGGGGGATATAGAAGGAGCATTGGTAGAAATAAGAAAGCTGACCATCTCAAGCGGGAAACTGAATATGCTTCCGCAAAGGCATAATTTTACCGATCCGAATACCGGCGAAAGCTTAAGTGAAATAACATATAGGGAAACAGGCGTCAGTGATTTACCGTCAACAAAACCTGTCGAATTTTCCAATTCTGCCCTTGCCCGCTATTTGAGCGCTTTATTTTATCAGGCTAACAGAGATTTTGATTCTGCCAGAATTGAATTTGATCAAGTTCATCATGCTTACAGGACAAACCGCAATATTTACAGAGGCCCTGTCCCAAACGCTGTAGAAGAAGCGCGTAATGTTCCAAACGACATGGCAAGACTTAACCTTATCAGTTTTTCCGGGTTATCGCCAATAAAAGAAGAACAACGGTTTTCGTTTCCATTTATCCTTAGCGGCAATTCTTCCAACATAAGTTTAAGGCTTCCGGTTTTGGTCAGAAGGCCGAATATGATAACCAGGGTAGAAGTTGTAGTAGGAAATACAGGAGCATTCGATCTGGAATTGATTGAAGATATCAGCGCTGTCGTCCAAGAAACCTACAATGCGCGTTTTAACAGTATTCTGCTAAAGACATACATCCGTACCTTAATGAAACATGTCGGTGCCGGTATAGCAACAACGCTTATCACCGGGGATGATGAATCATCAGGAAGAGAAGCGTTAGGGATTGCAACTGCAATAGCTTCCATGATAGCAATTGAAGTTTCTGAAAGAGCGGATACCAGGATGGCGCGTTTTCTGCCAGGTAAGGCATTTATCGGCGGAATCAATCTTAATCCGGGAACCTATTCTGTAACAGTAAATTATTATAATGGAAATAGAATTGTTTACCGGGACGTACATAATAATGTAATTGTAAACCAACGCGGACTGAATCTTTTACAGTCCGTTAAGTTAAATTAGTATAATTAGCAGGAGGAAGATTATGAAGAAATTGATTCTTTTTGTAGTTGGAGCAGTTTTACTGCTGTCCGCATGTGGAACTACTGTAAGAAGAATAGAGCCGGGACGAGAGAGGGATTTAAGCGGATATTGGAATTCAATTGATGTAAGAATTGTCTGCGAATATCTTATCGACGATGCTCTTAGAAGTCCCAGGGTTACCAATGAAATGCAGAGATTGGGCAGAACGCCGGCAGTAATCGTAGGCAGGTTCAGGAATGAGAGCAGTGAGCATATCGACACTCAAATACTTACTGATACTTTTGAAGCAGTCATCTTTAATACCGGCAGGTTAAACTTTGTTTCCGGCGGCGAAGTAAGAGACGAAATTCGCGAAGAAAGATGGGATCAGCAGGAACACGCTTCTCCTGAGACTATGGCTCGATTACGAAATGAAGTAGGCGCTGATTTTATGCTGACAGGAACTGTTAGATCAGTTATTGACAGATCCGGAAACAGAATGTACAGAACTTATTATGTTACGGCAATTCTTACGGATATTGAAACAAATGCCCGGATATGGATTGGCCAGCACAACGATATTGTAAAGGATATCAGAAGACCGGAAAACAGACTTTAAATTAACCGTTAAGTTCAAAAAAGGCATCCTCTTCATTGAAAAGGGTGCCTATTTTTTTTCCTTCAATGCCAATGGTTTTACGCACAAAATCAGTTACAAGCGCGCGGAGCTGGAAACGAACCGTTCTTAAAGCAAGTAATTTAGCTCTTATTGCAATCCTGCCATTTACGGTGAATCCTGTCTCCGGTGACCATGAAAATGTACATTCTCCCGCGTCTATGCCAAACCGCCAGGAAATATTTTCGTTTTTTAATAATTCGTTTACAAATGTACAAGCTTCATAAATAGGATTATCAGATTTTACAAGAGGAGAGCCAAAACAGGCAATAATTACATCCCCTTCGAAACCTGCAATAACAGCCCCTGCGCCAAGAATTTTTCTTTTTGCCATCGTATAAAATGCTCTTCTTGCTTTGCCCGCATTTTGCGGTTTTTCACTGCTTTCCATACCCGGCAGACTAACATCCCTGATTGCAATGACAGAGGCAAAAGAAACATTTACCTGCGAAAGGCGCGGGCTGCCAGCGGTAATCAGGTTTTTTAAAACATCTTTGGAAACAGAAGTCCTGTATGCCATGCGGAAAGTACGCGCTCTGTAATGCAGGTACGCGCATTTGCAAAAAAACAAAACCAATGTTCCGGTAAAAGAAGAAAAAAGAACAATTAATGGATCTATCCAGTATGAATAAAAAATAAAAAATGTACTGAATACTGCTGCGGTCAAAATACTCAAAAATAAACCGGTAGGCAGCAATATAAAAGGCCGCAAAAGAAAAATAACAAACAAAACAAAAAATGATGCCGCAATCGACCATATAAGAACCACAAGCTCAGAAGCCGGTTTAACAAAACTGCCGGTTATCAGAACATTTGCCAGAATAGCCGAATATAACGAATTGGGCTCGGGACCTATTATACAAAGAGACATAAGCAAAACATCTTTTAATAATGCATGAACTGTTTTTAATTCTGCATATATTCCACGCATTGAATCAAATGCTTCGTCCGAAGCCTGGGGGCTGTCAAAAAAATCTTTCAGGCTGTTAAAATAACCCGCACGAGAGGCTGCCCACAATAAACGGTTTTCGCTGTTAGGTGTTTTTAATAGTTCGTCCAGAAGTAAATTCGCGTTATCTGCAAGGAACAACGGTATTTTATCCGGCGAAATTTGGGAAAAAACCCTTAATTCATTGGCTTCTTCCAAAGCGCTATACATTGCCATAACCGCTTGTTCATATTTTCTAAAGAGTTCAATGTTTATACGGCGGAAATTACCATTCCAGGCTGAAATAATATTTCCTTCCATATCCAGAGGTATGTCCAGGTCTTTTCCTTCATGAGTGCGCAGCCATAAAATTTGTCCCTGAGCAGAAGATTCAATCTGCGAAACTGCATAACGGTTTTTTAGTTTTTGATACACAGGATTTTCAATACCTTCATTTACCAAAGACACACGTCTTAGTTTTCCGTCATTATCCAACTGCGGTATTGTATTTACTTCCAGATAATTACCGAACACGGAAATTGCGCGCAGAAAATCTTCATCCCTGTCAATTAATGCCGCAATCAGGCGATCTCTGCCATGCTCCGCAAGCCCAACTACCTGTTCTACAAAAGCCGGCGCTTGAACAGGATTTACAGAACCCATTCGGATACCTTCAAACAAATTACGAATATTTGAACCAAGTGTGTCGTATTCATCGTAAAAACGCCGGCGAATCTCCATTTCTGTCACTGTAACGGGTGATGATGCATATTGCATTCTGCCTGTCATGACAAATGAATCTGCTCCCATTTCTGTAAGCGTCATAAGAATCGTAAAAAGCTCATTACTGTCAATAAATTCTTCTGTTTCAATTATTAAAATTTCACGTGATACAACAGACTGTTTATATCCCAGAAGAAAATCATAATGTTGACCTAATTTTGGGCCTGCAGTCACAAAATTAATCATAAAAACCATTCCTGTTGTACAAACAAAGGCAGCGAGAAGCATTAATAATGAATTTTTTATGGAAACAAACGCAGGCATGATATGAATTTTAACACAAACTTATGGGAAATTTCAATTCACCGGTAATAAATGCTTGCAGTATATTATCTCCTTCTGGCAGAATTAGAAGTTCGCCGTTGTCTCCAATTCCGGTAATACAGCCTCTTATTTCTCTTCCGGAATCCGCAGAACCTTCAATAAAGATGACCAACTCGCCTTTTTTGTATAGCCGTTCTTCCAGCCGCTTTTTCCAATTCTCCCCTGCTCTGGTTTCCAATTCATCAAAAAGCCTTGTTAGTATTTTTTTCAGTAAACAAAAACGCTGCGAGGGATCGAGTCCGCTTTCTATTTCCAGCGCGATACTGGTTGCCTTCCTTTTCAAATGGGGAGGAAATTCTTTCTGTGCGACATTTATTCCAATACCAAGATGTACATTTCCACCGGCAGCTTCGCACAGAATTCCTGCTGTTTTTTTACCGCCAATCATTATATCGTTAGGCCATTTAACAAAAACTTTTCCCTGCAATTCAGGCAAAAAATCCTCAATAGCAAACGTTAGTGCAAGCCCAGCGCGTAATGTAAGCGCAGGAGGAATACTCTCTATTTTTGAATATTTCAGCAGGATAGTGAAAGGCAGGTTAATTTCTCTTTCCATTTCCCATACCCTGTCTTTAATACGGCCGCGTCCTGTTTCCTGAAAATCAGCGGCAATAACCGTTCCATGTTTCTCTCCTGCAGATGCCAAATCATAGGAAACATCCATCGTGGAGCTAACAATTTCTTTGTGATATACAAGAGCATTAAAAGGATTAATAATATCCAACTTTTCCATAATCTTCCTTTGCTCTTAAAATTGCCGCATCAGCGGCTTTGCGTGAAGTAACTGGAATAAATTCTATACTTATGCTATTATATCTATATGAACATGGTGTGTCTTGACCTTGAAGGTGTTCTAATTCCCGAAATCTGGATTACATTCGCTGATGCTGTCGGCATTCCCGAATTACGCCGCACAACAAGAGATGAGCCTGATTACGATAAATTGATGCGTTTCCGCCTTGATATACTTAAAAAAAATAACCTGAAGCTTTTGGATATTCAGCGCGTTATTTCAGGCATGGAGCCGCTGCCGGGCGCGCTGGAATTCGCGAATACTCTGCGCGAAAAAACTCAGTTAGTCATGCTTTCCGACACTTTTGAACAATTCGCAAAACCGCTTATGAAAAAACTTTCGTGGCCTGTTCTTTTTTGCAATTCGCTTGTCATAAACGGTGACGGAACTGTCACAGATTATTCATTGCGCCAGCAAAATGGCAAAAAAGAAGCTGTCAGGGCATTCAAAGCGATGAACATGCGGATTTTTGCGGCAGGCGATTCGTTTAATGACCTAACAATGATCCGCGAAGCGGACTGCGGCTGTCTCTTCCGCGCTCCACAGGCAATCAGAGAAGACTACTCCGACTTAAAATGCTTTGATACCTTTGACGCTTTACTAGCAGAAATAGAAGAATTTTTACATATCAAGATTTAATTCTTTAACGATGATGGCTGTTATGTCTGTTATGTGATTTTTCAGCCATTTATGTTCATGTTCTTCTGTAAAGTTTTTGCCTTTAACGCAATAAAAGATATCGTAATTTTCATAATCTGCAGGATAGCCGTGACTGCCCTTATACTTATTGCCTTCCGAAAAAGCATATCCCTGCTTTGCAGCAATTCCAAAAACCGGTTTGTCTGCATAACCGCTCTCTATCATTTCATCTTGAGTTAAATAACGTTCAAACCAGGGTTTTTCAATAAAACCAAAAACTTTTAAATCTGTATTTTTGTCCAAAAAGGCACAGCCGCCGGCTTGTTCATAAACAACATCTCCGTATAATTCATTCAAATTTATATTTTGCCTGACATCAAATTGAGAATGATCAGAAAAAATTATTACTGTTTTTTCACCCCAACAGTCCAAAAGCCTTCCCAGATTATCATCCAGGGCTTTTTTTGCAGTTTCTATTTCTTTTCCTTTTGAGCCATAAAAATGAAACAGGGTATCATAGGCTATCAGATGAACAAGCACCAAATCGCACTTTTTTCTTTTTAGTAAATCGCAGGTTACAGATGTAGTAAAATCATCAAGTTCGAGTTGAGCGCCATGATCAAGGTTTTTGATAACTTTAATAACTTTCCTGCAATATTTTAAAAAAGCTGATAACTGAAAAAACACACTTCCGTATAATAAACTGCGAAACAGCAGATTTTGACCTTTTTCTGCGTGTACTTCCGGCAAAAGATAGTCAATTTTTGCGCCGCAAGTAACAGGCCATAACATTGCTGCTGTAATCAATTTTTTTTCTTTAGCTGCTTCCCATATTGTTTTGCTTTTTATGTATTTTGCCATTTGAGCCCACGGACGTTCTCCATTTTTATTTGGAGGCAGCATATTGGATTTTATACCGTGTTCTTTCGGCAGCTTGCCTGTAGAAATTGTAGCATGAATGGGATATGTGTTTGAGACAAAAACTGTTTTAACGCCTCCCTGATAGTATGCCTCATTAAAAAATCTAGCAACATTTGGGAAATTTTCACTGTCCTGAGCCATTTCTTCAAATACTTCATCGCCGACTGCATCAAAACTTATAACTAGAACTCCCATATTTCATTTCTCTCCTAAAATTACCGGTCAATTATACGCTTTATAGTGTGATCTTTCTGTCTCCAATCTTTGCCGGTTTTTACGCGCAAGTCCAGTTCTATTTTCCAATCGAAGATATTTTTTAAATTTTTTAGTGAAGCAAGACGTATCGCCTTTATCATTTCTCCGCCTTTTCCTACTACCATTCCTTTTTGTGAGTCGCGTTCGACAATAATAAAAGCCCTAACCCAAAGCAGCTGGCCTTTTTCATTGTCTTTTTTGAATTCCATGTCGGCAATATCTACATACAGCGAATGAGGCAACTCCTGGCGCAGACGGTTTATAGCCTGCTCGCGGATAATTTCTGCAATACGAAACTCCGTTTCCTGGTCTGTGTAGTATTCTTCACCGTACAACGGCTGCCCTTCCGGCGCCATGTCATATAACGCACAAAGAAGTTCATCAATACCCTGCCCGGTGTAAGCAGAAATAACGTATGGATTAATTCCGGGTAATTTCTGTGCAATAAATTCATTAGTTCGATTTATGTCCGCTCCGGGCACATCCATTTTGTTTACAGCAGCGATTGTTTTTTCAGCTAACGGTTTAAGAAGGGAAACAATTTCTTCTTCTTCCATCCCCGGCGCACGGGAAGCATCCAGAACATACAAGACAAGATCACTATCCGTTAATGCGCGTTCCGATACTTCCATCAGTTTTTTATTCATCTTTTTTTCGCTTGAATGCCGGCCCGGAGTATCAATAAAGACAAGCTGGCCTTCTTTCCGGTTGACAATTCCCCGTATTGCATTGCGTGTCGTCTGCGGAACATTGCTTACAATGGCGACTTTTTCACCGCACATTTTATTCAGGAGAGTAGACTTCCCTACAGAAGGGCGCCCAATGATTGTTACAAACGCGCTTTTTACAGACATTATCTTCTTACAACCATTACTCTTCTGATTTCATCAATATCAGGTCCAACTACACGAATAAAGTACATCCCTCTTGCTACAGGAACTCCTCTATCGTTGCGGCCGTCCCATCCTACGGTATATTCGCCGCTTTCACTGTGGTTGAAATTGCGCCTTAAATTTCTGACCAATGTCCCGTCCAGTGTAAAAACCTGAATTGTTACTCTGCCCGGCCGCAGCATATGGTATTGCAGAAGTGTAATATCCCCTGCGGTAGGATCAATTACATTGTTAAAAATTGTAACACCGCCGCGCTGGAAACGCATGTCCTCAATATTAAAATGGAAAGGACGTATAAATTCCCACCATCTTTGGGGCATTGTACCAAAAGGAGCGTCAAGGCGCGCTATAAACAAGTTAGGATCTGCGCCTGGAATACCTTCAAACCTTAATAAGAATTCGAATTTTTGATTGCCTGCAAAATCATCCTTTATCTCAAAGAGGAAATTTTGCGAACCCTCCAGAGAATGAATTACAGAACCAGCATAAAGTTTCGGAACTATGGGAGTAAACCAAGTGCCTGTAGAACTTATACCTGGAATAATACCAACCTGCGGAAGCCATAAACCGCCGGTACTTCCCCTTAAATCAGTCAGCGCGCGCGAGGGCGGATTACGGAAATCTTCATCAGGAGCATTTATGCCATAGAATAAACTTATACCGGTATAATTCAAACCGGATAAATGGGCAGAGTTTACCCTTACCTGAAGATCAATCATATCAATATCTGAATCAAGAAAACTGGAGCCGTCAAAATCATAAATAACATTTCCAAAGTTGGTGTTTATAAGATCAAGATTCCAGACTTCATCATTTGGAGTAATACTGGCATTACTTCTTGCCCATAACGGCCATGCAAAAAAACCAGGATCATCCCGGCTTCGCAGCGCTCTTGAAACAAGTATATCGGTAATACGGCGTTTGAAACTGCCATCGTCTTCAAACATATTCGGCGTTACTTTTTGCACAAGAATACCTGCATGATTTCCGCTATTATTCTCCAATTCTCTGCCATATTCTTCAAGCAGTACCATCATGTTAGGTGTTAATACCCGATTGGGCGGAATAAACATGGAATTAAATTCAGAAATATTTGTGTCAGAGGGCAATCCGGAACCGGCATGAATATGGCTGTTACCGCTATAAACCTTGTATCCGGAATAATTCCAATCAACAGGAAATCTTGGCGATGGAAAAGATGAATAAATACCAATGTCTGAGTATGGATATCTCCAATCAAGCGGGCGCACTCCCATATCTCTTATTTGATACATTTCAAAAAACCAGGCAGGTTCATCACCAATGCGCGGCAAACTTGCCATAGCGGAAATTCCTGCTGTAAAAGGCAGCCTGACTAAAAAGCCATTCGATACTCTATTTGGGAGATTATTTTGTAATTGAAATACGTCTACCATTTCTCCAAAATGAAATTCAAGTATAGGGGAAAAAGAAGGTGTATCAACTCTTTCATGGCTTAGAATGGTCATTCCGATAAAAGGAATGCCGTTAGCATTATATATCCCAATATGATCATCAAAAAAAGAAACCGGCTGTGACATTTCAATGTATGTTTGATCAGTGCCAGGTAAAGTAACGGCATAATTAATTCTGGGCGGAATTGTATTTATTGTCCAGAAATATTCATTTGGATCATCCGGGCTGCCAATAGAATGGACTCCGGTTATATCACGAAGCAAACCAACATTCGTTACTCTCCATCTGATGGACTTACCGTTATAAAGATTTGTATCCGGAATAATGTATATATAAAAAGAATCGTTATCTTCCGGATTTTGTGTAATTTGAGATACAAGTACAAACCCGTTGTTGTATTTTGTATTGTCAACAGTATAATCATCTACAGAAACTGCAAAATTCGAAAAATTACCATTCAAACTCAAAGATGTCTGAACGCGTATTCTGTCAGCTTTTCCGTCGCCATTGTAATCTTCTATAAAGCTGTAAATAATATTGCGGACAATTATCCAGCGGTAATTAAAATAACCTATATTGTCACTTTGCCGGTAAAACGGGAAAGCCGTAATACCGTTTCTATCCCCTAATGAAATATGAGTATACCAGGCATGACTAAAAAATATTTTTAAATTTTCAATATTCAAATGCAGTCCGACAAGATTAAAATTCCAGAATTTTTTTAATTCATCCTCATTCGCCAAAAAAACTTCACGGCGGGGAATTGGAGGATATACAGGAAGCAATAGAGCTGGATCATTGGAAGGAGGGTGATGCGGGCTTCCTGTATCAAAAATATGTAAATCATGTAACCTTGTAAGGGTAATTGGTCTTGCAGAACTGCCTTCTACATCAAACATATAGAAAAAGACATGATGACTGGGATGCAATGAAAATTGAAATGTTACCCCGGCTTCTCTGCAATAAAATGTTTCCCATGATGTATTGCCGATAATTTCAAAGTAAACATTTGTATCTGACGGGTTTAACCTTTCAAATGCTACAGTGCCGTCTTCTGCCTGCCTAAAAGCATGAAGACTTTTATTCGTCTCAGGCTCCTTACCATCAGTAGGACCGTTGATTACTGTCCAGCGTCCGACACTGCCCTTTGTTTCATTTAATCCTGCCCGCAGAATAATATTATGAACACCGGCATTCAAAATACCTGCACTCGGAGAAGAATAATTTATTACAACTTCACCTTGAATCACCAGATTATTCTGCGGGTTTGTTACAGAGTCAGACCCTATATGAAGACTTCCCAGGGCTTGAGAAGTAATCAAATTTTGTGAGCCGGTTCCAATCATCTCAAGAATGAGATAGGGGTGCGAGGCAGAGAAAACAACTCTTGTGTTATCTGCTATTTCAGCATTGCCCCGTACGCCGATATAAGCCCAGCCGGAATTGCTGACGTTAAATGTACTGCCTGTTAAATTAAGACGATTTGTTATTAATCTTGAGCTTAGTCTTGCCCGATCAGCGGCAGATGTTGTACCTTCAAGAATCAATGTACCATTAATACCGGCAAAATCATTAAGCGGTGTTCCGCCTGTACCAATATGCCAGGAAGCGTTATTTGTATCAAGAACAGCGCCGTCTATGGAACCTGCGCCTGCTTGCAGTGTAAGTGTTGTTCCATTGGCTTGTCTAATTAAAAGAGCAGATGTAACATTGACTATTCTGCCGCGCTTAACAAGAACATTGCCGTCCAACTCCATAACTGCGTGAGTACTAAAAGATTGACCGGCATTGGAATCAATAACTGCGCCAAAAACCAGCCGGTTATTATTTTGAGTAAAAATGCCAAGAGTAACATTGCCGCCGAATTGAATATCCGGGTTAAAGGCGCTAGAGCCAACCAATGTCCCGGCCGGCGAAGAAGAATAATTACCTTGAAAGTCAATTGCAATTGCACCAGTGGGAATTTCGTCAGAAGCTGTAATTGTACCGTTGTTAACAGTATTGCCGTTTACGGTTAATACACCTCCCGGTTGAATATTGCCGCCTGGCGCTGCAACTGTAAAATTGCCGGAATTAGTAATACTTATCGCCCCGCCGGCAGCGGTAGTAACTGCACCGGGAAAAGTTATGTCATTTGCGCTATTTACAGTAATGGCTCCCAAAGGAGTATCATCTCCAATATTACCAGTAACAGAAATATTGCCCATTCCGGCAGTAAAAGTTAGTATACTTGCCGGAGTATTAGTTATATTGCCGGTTATTGAAATGTTCCCGGCTCCAACGCCGGAATTAAGAGCCGTATTTGCCGTCAGTTCAATTCCTGTCCCAAAAGTTATTTGATTATTTAAAGTAGTAATACCTATTGCAAGCCTGTTCGTTCCGGCGCCATTCTGTAAAAATCCGCCGTTAGATGAAATCAAAACATTTGATGTAAACAAGCCGCTGTTTGTTATTGTGGTTAATCCTGTTGTATTTAATCCATTTAGAGTAATAGCCGTGCCAATAATATTAATAGCTGCATTAGAATTAATAGCCCCGTTATATGTTTGAATCCCGCTTGTATTAACTGTACCTATCGTAGTACTTCCGGCAGTTATATTTACACTGGCGGCAAATACAGTCTGATTAAAAACGACACTATTTGCGCTGTTTACAACAACAGCTCCAAGCCGGTTTATTGTACTTACGCCCATCAGACCGGCTGCTGAAATATCCCCAGCGCCTGCCGCCATTGTAAGATTTCCTGCCCCTGTGACAGCTCCTTGTAACGTGATATAGCTGTTAGTTGTAGTTAAAATAGGAGCAGTTCCTGTAACAGTGACAGCTCTTAAAAAATCAATACCGCCGTCAGCTGTAATGCCTGCGTTAAGAATACATGCTCCGGCTCCTGTTTGTGTGAATGTTCCCCCAGCGTTGATATTTGCGTTAGCGAGTTGGGTAAAAGTCCCGCCATTATTAATTGTTACATTGCCTCCGGCGTTGATCCTTCCGCCAGGATTCAAAGTAGAAGTCCCGACACTGTTAATTGTTACATTACCCCCGGCAGTGATAACCGAGTCTGTGCTAAGGACAAAAGTTCCGCTGCTGTGAACTGTTAAATTACCGTTGATATTGACGTTGACGGCAATGATAGGAGCATCCATGTCTCCGATGCGTGTATTTTGGGCAGTGAATATAGTTAGATCTCTTATACCTCTATCTTGTGGTACACGAAATATAATAGGGTGGATATCAGCTGTTCCTATAAGCGTCATATTATTATTATTCCCTATAATATTATTTGATAACCAATAACCTAGAGCAGTAAGACTATTATTACTGGGACTTGAATCAGAACTAACTAATACTATTTGGGTCGCAAAACTTGGAGCGATTTTATATATAAGGTGTCCATTATTAAGCTGAAAAAAAGGGGCAGCAGCTGGAGATGGCCATCCGTCTCCTGGTACTGGAAATTCGGCTGTTCCTAGAAATTCAATATATGTTCCGGAACGAATATGTACACGATAGTCAAATATATTATCACCATATACTTCAACAACGCCAGTACCTCTTGCTTCAAATTCTAAATGAAGCAAAGTAACGCCAACATTAACAATATAAACATTATAATTTTCATCAGGGATTATATCTCGTATTGGAACAGGAGCGGCTTCATTAATTTCACTGTTTATAAAATAGTAATCCGGACCTTTAAATTCATTAGGCTGCACAGGTCCGTAAACCCAATGTTTGCCGGAAGAATCTTTGGAGTTATAAAAAACACCTATATTGACAGACGCGCTTCCTGTTTGAGTTACAACAGGAGGAACCGGAGAACCAATAGAATCAATATATACTTCACAATAACCGTTGGCACCTATTATAACATCCCCGCTTGATGTAATATCGCCAATATTTACTATTCCGTTACTTTCAGCAAGAATTTCTAATGTAAATGCTCCGTTTACAGTTATATCGGTAAAATGAATAATACCGCCAGTCATCACCAGACTTGTATTTGTATTAATAATAATTGAATATATTTCTATGTAAGCGTAACCTATTAAATTAATTGGATTAGCGTTTTGAGCAATGATTACATTTTCTCCCTGCGTGGGATAATTAGTTGCCGTTACACCGTTATTATCCTCCCAATTTCCAGGGTTAGTCCATTGAGTATCAATATCCCCTGTCCAAGTATATGTTTGCCCGGACTGCCCCCAAACCGCCGCACCAAGAATAATAAAAAGCAACAAAAAAAACAAAAATTTATTCATTAAATTAAAAAGATTCCCATATAAATATCGGCATTTCCTCTCCCTATTCTATATTGTAGCACATCGTTTACCTCAAGCCAATAATATGCTAAAATGACCTTAGGAGACCATCATGAAAGTTCTATTTATCGGCGGAACAGGCATTATTTCCAGCGCAATTACCCGTCTGGCGCCGCAGTTGGGCTGGGAGCTTTTTTTACTCAACCGCGGAAACCGAAAGGATGATTTCAAGGAAGTAAATTTTACCCATATTGAATGTGATATTTATTCAGAAACAGCGCCTATTATAAGGAAAAAGCTGGAAAACGCGATTGGCAGCGGAAATAAGTTCGATGTAGTTGCCAATTTTATCGCATTTATTCCTGAGCATGTTCAAAAAGATTTTGATATTTTTAAAGGCCTTTGTAAACAATATATCTTTATCTCATCCGCCTCAGCATATCAAAAACCGCTTTCTTCCTGTTTTATAACCGAAAGTACGCCGCTTGCAAATCCATTCTGGAAATATTCAAGAGACAAAATCGCCTGCGAAGATTTTTTGACGCAAACGTACCGCGAATGCGGTTTTCCAATTACCATTATCCGCCCCAGCCACACCTACGATGATCGCAAAGTCCCGATGGGCGTTCACGGCAGCAATGGCAGCTGGCCGGTGTTAGAAAGAATGCTCGCTGGCAAACCTGTCATTATCCACGGTGACGGTTCAAGTTTATGGACACTGACTCACAACAGCGATTTTGCTTTTGCTTTTTCCCGGCTGATGGGAAACCTTCACGCCATCGGGGAAGCTGTCCAAATTACTTCCGATGAAAGCTTAACCTGGAATCAAATCTATAAAATATTTGCTGATGCTCTAAACGTCGAACTAAAAGCTGTGCATATAACAAGCGATTTCCTTGTAAGATGTTCTCCCAGCCACTACGACCTGGAAGGAAGTCTTATTGGAGACAAAGCAAATTCTGTTATTTTTGACAATTCCAAGTTAAAACGTCTTGTACCTGAATTCAACGCTAAGATAAGAGCTGACGAAGGGTTAAAGATGACGGTAAACAATATATTAAAACACAAAGAATTACAGCAGTTAGATCCGGAATTTGACGATTGGTGTGATAAAGTTATAAAAGTAGTGGAAACAGCAAAAAACAGCTTTACCGGATAGAATAGCCGCTATTGTTTTTTGGGGTCAGGCTCTTTTTATGTTCACGCCGGGCAAGGATTGCAATTATAACAAATAGAACAAGCATAAAAACTATCGAAAAAATAAGAGCCATAATGTTATTATCTTCGCTTGTTTCTACCGGCGGACCAACAATCAATGTTGATGGGTCAACAGGCACCGTATTATCAGAAAGTATAATAATGAGACAAATAATCACAGTAATTATCATTATGGCAAGAGCAGCAAGGCTCGCCACACGGGTTTGAAAATTAGATTTTTTATCAAGCGCCAGATAGATCATGGCAGCCATGATTACTATACCTATTACAACACCAAAGAAATTCATACTTAATTTTCGGCTGTTTTTGCCTTGTCAACAAGTGATTTATATGATATATTTATCCTTAATTCTATAAAGGAGAGGTAGAAAATGGCTCATAAAATCAATGATGCTTGTGTAAATTGCGGTGCGTGTGTCAGCGACTGCCCGCTGGAAGCAATTTTAGAAAAAGATGGACAGCATTTCATCGATCCGGACAAGTGCTCGGATTGCGGTGCATGTGTCGCTTCATGTCCGACAGAAGCAATTGTGGCAGAATAAAGTTTGACAGCATCAGGTTTTGCGAGGCAAACTAACATTGCTGCGCAAGCTGGAACAGGCAAGAGGAAGGCCCGCCTTATCCGATCGCTCACGAGCGGTCAAGCTAAGGTTATAGGGTATACTTTTGCCTTTTTTTTTATTTTTCTTTGCCTGCCTCTTCTTGCTCAGACGGCAGATACAAATTTTCCTGTTATAAAAAACCTTGATCCCGGCGACATTGGTTTTAGGCAATTAATGAGCGATGTTGAAGGCAACAGAAGGCGCCTTGCAGGTTTTAGACCTCAGCCAGGACAGGCAGTAGAACATTTAACAATTTACCAATACACGACGAAAGAAAATGAAGATATCTTCTTTCTTGCTGCCCGCACAAACATCCCTTACGCAGCTCTGGTTAGCATTAACAAAATTAACAATCCGCGTGCCTTTATAGCGGGAATGACCATTCTTCTGCCTTCCTGCCCCGGAATCTTCATCCCGGCAAATCCGGGAACAGATCTGGAAATGATTATTGCATCGGCCAGGCAAAATATTGAAGGTTCATTCGAACTAAAAATAAATATATCGGGAATATCAGAATCTTTTCTGTTTTTTCCCGGCGCGGATTTTACGCCCACAGAAAGGGCTTTTTTTCTCAATTCAGGCTTTCGCTTTCCTTTACGAGAATACCGTATAACAAGCCGTTTTGGCATGAGAAATGATCCGTTCGGCGGGCATCCTCATATGCATCAAGGAATGGATCTTGCCGCGCCTTTAGGAACTGAGGTTTTTGCCGCGGCTGACGGGATTGTAACAGCTAGAGGATTTGACCCGGTATACGGAAATTATATAATCATTACTCATAATAACAGATGGACAAGCCTATATGGCCATTTACAAACTATAGAAATAGCCTTGCGATCTCAAGTAAATTCAGGTACGCTTATAGGGAGGGTAGGAACTACAGGTCAATCTACCGGTCCACACCTTCATTTTGAATTGCGGCAGGATGGAAGGCCTTTTGACCCTGCAGGCAGGCTCCGCCCCTGAAATTGGCGAAAAAAAGTTGGTGAACAATGTCGGTTTCTCTTTTTCTTTTGGCAATTTTCCTGTTGTCTCCCGTA
>Ga0123356_10003541_pt1 | contig 16329 bp, 14 predicted proteins | sample TergutEmb28metaG_2_FD_92546 | JGI IMG/M metagenome (GOLD analysis project Ga0123356, IMG submission 92546) | Embiratermes neotenicus P3 segment gut microbial communities from Petit-Saut dam, French Guiana - Emb289 P3 | ecosystem: Host-associated > Arthropoda: Insects > Digestive system > Gut ...
ACAAAAATGATAGGAGCAACAACAAAGATCCCCATCCAGACAATATATGGAATTGTAAAGATTTTCGACTTCATTACAGATTAATTCCTTATTTATTATAAGGTGCATATGTTCTTTGCACCACTCGTTTGCTATTGATCCCTTCGCTCCACATCTTCATCATCTTCGGGCTCATATTCATGCTCTACATCACTAATCTCATCGTACTCGGCACTGTAAGAACTATAGTCACCATACATACCCGAAAAAGCGCTCTTCTTCATTACATGGATCCCGTCAGGATCGATTTTAATACCGATTTTAGTACCGACAGGACTTAGATCGGTTGTTTGAATAAGCCACTTAAAGCCGTGAAAATCAACGATAATATCATACATAACACCACGAAAAGTCACGCTTGAAACTGTACCTGTAAGCCTACCCCTGCCCGGAGCTACAATATCCACATCCTCCGGACGAATAACAACATCGACAGGCTCCATAGGATCAAAGCCCTTATCAATGCACTTATATTTCCTACCGAAAATCTCAACGATCCCGTCGCTGTGCATGATCCCGTCAACGATATTACTCTCACCTATAAAGTCGGCAACAAAAGCGTTTTTCGGCTCATTATATATATCCTCAGGTGTACCGATTTGCTGTATCACGCCACCTTCCATAACAACGACCGTATCAGACATAGCAAGCGCTTCTTCCTGATCATGTGTAACATATATAAAAGTGATCCCTGTAGCCTGTTGTATCTGCTTAAGTTCGTTTTGCATATCCTTACGAAGACGCATATCAAGAGCACCAAGCGGCTCGTCGAGTAAAAGCACTTTAGGTTTATTAACAAGCGCACGGGCAATAGCAACACGCTGCTGTTGACCGCCGGAAAGGGAAGAGACATCACGTTTCTCGAAACCCTTTAGACTTACAACCTCGAGCATATCCATGACCCGTGAATGTATCTCATACTTATCAAGCTTTTTGCCCTCAAAGCGGGCAAGCCGCAGACCAAAAGCAACATTTTCAAAAACATCAAGATGGGTGAAAAGCGCATACTTTTGAAAAATCGTGTTGACCGCCCGTTTATGTGGCGGCACGTCATTAATCCTCACACCATCAAAAAAGACATCTCCCGAATCAGGTCTCAGGAAACCGCCTATGATCCGAAGCGTTGTGGTCTTACCGCAACCGCTCGGTCCCAATAATGTGAGGAACTCTTTATCTTTAACGTACAGATCAATGTTGTTTAAAACAACGTCACCGTCAAACGCCATCGAACACTTCGAAAGGCGAATCAACTCTTTGGTCACTTATCCTCCCCCTCGTCGATAATGTCCCGTAAAGCAATAACTCCACAGGCCACTAAAGTAGTAAGAACAAATATACAGTCATAAACCCAAAATGTCAATTAATTATTGACAACCCTGCGATCAACCACCAACTTCGCACGTAATGACACCAAATAACCTACAACGTAATACATATAAATCTGCATCACTTTTATAGCATGTTGGGCAAAACAACAGATAAAAAAAGAGCCAAAGTCCGAATTATGGCTTTTAACTCTTTTGAGGTCGCTGATGGATTGATCCTCCACAGCGACCAAGGGTTTCAATATACCTCACACGGCTATACGAAACTAACTACAGATACAATTACCAGCGTATTCAGCTGAAAACAAAGCTGACACCGTATGAAAAACGATGCCAGCTTGTATAAAACTATGTTATTCTACGTTAGTGGAAATGATACAACCCTTATATATATGTTGCGTACGAGACTTTTCTGCTCAAGGATTACTAAGCCCAAGTGATAACTGCTGAACCGTCCGCCTTTATTCCGGCTGTGTGATAACCACCTGCAGATATTGCAATTATCTCAACCCAATCACCAACTTCGAGCTCATCAAAATCGTTATCGCCAACAGCAACAACTGTACCGTCAGCTTTTAAACCGACAGTGTGGTAAAAGCCTGCAGTTATTGCAACGATACCTGTCCATTCTTCAACATTAAGCTGAGAGTGTTTATTTTCACCAACAGCAATCACTGAACCATCTGCTCTTAAACCGACCGTGTGGTATGCTCCTGCATATAAAGCAATAATATTTGACCAACCTCCGACATTGAGCTGTCCAAAATCGTTATTACCAGTAGCAACCACTGAACCATCTGCTCTTAAACCGACGGTGTACTTTGCGCCTGCTGAAATAGCTACGATATCATTCCAACCTTGAACAGCAAGTTGTCCAAAATCGTTATTACCGACAGCAACAACTGTACCGTCAGCTTTTAAGCCGACAGTATGGTATCCTCCTGCTGATATTGCAATAATACTTACCCATTCTTCTACATTTAGTTGACCGTGCTTATCATACCCTACAGCAATCACTGAACCGTCTGACTTTAAACCAACAGTGTGGTAGCCACCCGCAGCAACTGTATTAATATCGCTCCAACGGTCAATATTAAGTTGGTTAAAGTCATTTTCCCCGGTCGCAACTACTGTTTTGTCCTTCTTTAGACCAACTGTGTGATGTCCTCCATCAGAAATAGCTGTAATATCTGTCCATTCACTTATGACGTCTTCGTCCATAGTCTCCAGTGTTTCTAACATAGCTTGCGTTTCATCACTTACTTGCTGCGCTACTTCAATAAGTCTATCAAAATCATTTTTACTTGTTTTCATTTTTACCCCTCTTTACTTCACTATAATAAAATGTATTTTACACGTAATAATGGAATATGTAAATAATATACTTTTTCCGAACTAATATTTCTTCAACCTTGCTGTCGAGCTTTGGAAAAACTACTAAACAGAATGAGATGCTACTTGCATGCAATCGATAATCGCTATATACTAAGCAAATCAAATACTCGGATTGGAGGGTTCAAAATGGCATTTATTCCTCAAATTGTTCGCATGCCATTGACACTGCTGGTTTTTATACTATTTGGATTTATTGTGTTTTACGTAATGACACGAAATAAACGCATAATGGTACGAATAAGCATTTTCTTGATTACATTTTCATGTGTTGTTGGATTTTTACTCTACTCATATGGGTACTTGGCTTTCGAATCCGGGGATTATAACATATTGATGGCAGCGTTTCGTGGGATAATCAGCACAGTTAGAATGTTTTTCATTATCGATGATTATGGGACTCTGACATCTACACCGGAAGGGTATTGGCTTTTAAATAATGTATGGGTACAAATACTCTTTTGGTCATGCCACATATTTGCTTTAATAGGGGTACAAGCCGTTTTAATTTCTATATTTGGTAGGAAGGCAATGGATTTTTTCCGGATACGTTTCGGGTCACATACCAATGTTTATATAATCAATAGTGGCGATAAGAATGCTCTAATACTTGGTGAAAATATTGCCACTAATGATGGCAAGTTAAAACAGTACGATTCGAAACGTCTTGTAGTCATTTTACCTGGAGAAGATGATGATGTAAAAAACATATATGAAAAAGCAGCACATTTTGGTGGAATAGTTCAAGTTCTTGATAAAAAACATAAACTCGTTTACTACTTAGATAAAGCAGGGTTAGGAAAAAGGAATCAACGCAAGAAGTATAGTGTTATTCTAATGTCAGATAGTACATCTATAATAGAAGAGGCAGAATTTATTGCGAATTACTCAAAAGAAAAGGATATAAATGGGGAAATATTGGATGTTTATTCGCTGACTTCAACTGATTGGGATATGGAGAATATCGAGAAGCTTACGTATAAATATGAAGATTATAGCGAACGAAGTAAGTATCCATATACACCACATATAGTAAGTAGAGCAGATCTGCTTATAAGGCAGATGGTACAAGCAAACCCACCATTTAAATGTCCTAGGCTTAATTTCAACAGCAAAGGTGAGGCAACAAACGATTTTTCCGTAATGATTTTAGGGTTCGGGAATATCGGACAGCGAGCGCTATTACGATTAATAATGAATGGACAATTTGTTGGAAGTCAAATGCGTGCTTATGTTATGGATAAGGATATAGAGCGTTTAAATTATTGCTTTAAGAATCGCTATCCAGAGATAGAACAATGTTGTGAAATAATACCTTCTGCTAATACTGATATACCGTGTAAAGATTTCTACGAGCTCTTGAATGGTGTCGAAACTATTGATTATATTGTTATTGCTTTGGGTGATGATCAGTTGAACAGACAAATAGCCATTGATATACGCAGGGAATATCTATATATGGATAGGGATCTTCCGTATATTGCTGTTTGTGAAAGAAATAGTTTGTTGCAAAATCAAAAAACGGATGAAAAAATATTCAGTTTTGGTTGTCGTGAAGAAATATATAAATACTCTGTAATACTTCGCGAAGAATCAGATTATATAGCAAAAGCAGTAAACACAGTTTATGAGAAGTTATATGGAGGGAAATCGTGGTATGAGCTCGATTGGATTATGCAAGAAAGCAACCGAGCTTCTGCAGACCATATAGATGTTATGTTAGGTTTAGCCAATGTATCAGAGGAAGATATGAGACGCAAAATAGCACAACTTGAAGATGACGAGCACAAAGATTTGGTTACACTTACAGATGATAAGGAACTAGCAGAGAATCTCTCGAAAACCGAACACCTTAGGTGGAATGCATTTCATGCAGCAATGGGATTTAGACGAATTAGTATTGAAGAGATGATATCCCGTTTTAATAATTACAATGGGGAAAGCAATCCTCTTGATTATTGCAGAAGAGACACAGAAATGCGGTTGCATGTGTGTCTTGCCTCTTGGGATGATTTGGATAAAATCAGCGAGGCATATAGGGAACTGGCAAAAAAAGCAGGAATACCAAAAAATGAGGATTTTAACTTTAAAAACAATGACCGCGATATTGTAATAAATATTCCAAAGTTCATACACGCGGCGAAAAAAACAATTTCTTAGGCATTTCTTTGTGTACCGTCACATGACTAATCGAGAATCAGTTTAATTAACCTATTACGTTGAACTTGCCTTATCACCCAGAATCTCAAGGGTTTTGCTCGTAACAAGTTCCTGTGCTTTACTTGAGAAACAATAAACAGTAATAACTTCATCACGGATAAGTCGCTCTTCGCTTACAATGCCAATTGCCGTGCCATTCAATGTTGGTTTATGGTGTTTATTGCCATCTTCCTCAATAACTTCCATATACCCCATGGTGACTAGCCAATCATCGATTATTTTCCTCGAGATTTTCTTAATTCCGCATTGTATTAAAACGCAATTGATTCTATCGGCAATCATCCCAGTCAGTACTGCATCCTCACTGATTTCAATATCAGATTCGAGGAAATTCTTATATGCAAAATTTTCGGGCGGATCTTTAATACCGTTATCTTTAATAAAATCCGCTATCGCTTTTAAGAACTGCTTACCGTACCTTTCAGATTTAACTGCTCCAATACCTGATATGTTAAGAAGTTCATCGGAATTTGCCGGAAGCTTCATACACATATCAACTAATGTGCTATTATAAAAGATTGAATTTTCAGGTATGTCCAGTTCATTTGCTATTTCGAGCTTAAGGCCTAATAATGTATTATAAAGTCGCTCATCGACCGGATGCAGTCTTACGGACGATTTTACTTTTTGTGTCTTTCCCTGTGCCGTTGGTGCTTTTTTTCCATAGGTTACTGTTTGTCTCACTCTGCTTGGTTGCTTTTCTCTTGCCGGGGCAACTGCCACGTTCACTCCCAACGCGTTTCTTACTGCTTTAACAAGTAAATCAAACTCATTATCATTCGGATATGCATCCATCCAGTGTAAATTAGAGAGATAATATTCAAGTGCTTCAGTCATGTCTACACGATCTATGCGAAATGGAATTACTGTTTTTTCATATCTAAACGCGCTTTCAATCTCCTTCGCAACAGGTTTTGAAGTGTTGGAATCCTTGGAAAAAATCAACAAGAATACTTTACAGTTCTTAACACCTCTTATAATTTCCGCTGCATATTCAAATCCAGGGTTGACATCCCTTGGTGCAATCCAGCACCTGATACCATTTTCCTCAAGAGAATGGCAAATCGCGTCTGCAGCTCGTTTATCTTTTGACGAATGGCTGATAAAAACATCATGTGTAGAGGTATCATTAAATTTCTTGGTATTTTCAGTGATTACACAATCAGCAACAGTTTTTTCTTTCTCAAAGTCGCTTTGCTGTTTAGGTTGCTTATTGTAAGCGGTCTTGACCTTCGGTTGAACGCTTTCTTTATTTTCTAGCGCCGAGACACTTGCCCCCACGGAACCAAGCACCATATCAAGTCCAAAAAGATTGTTGTATACACGTCCACCATATTCCTGAATTTTAAGTTTGCCTGCGATTAATGCACAAGCCTTTCCTTTTGCTAGGTTACTTCTGGCTTTATCGGCATTCTTGTAGTATTCTGAATTTACGAATCCAACGTTGTACCAGACTGTTTCTTCTCCTTCGACTGTAGTATTTATAGGGATTCCGACTGTATAGTCAGAATCACTTTTACTGCGTATAGTTCTCACCGTACCGACTATAATGTTCCTCTCATTCTCGCTTCCCTCGTTGAAAACCCATCTGTAGTTTCGCTGAAAATCATATGCGATAGTAGATTGGCACAGGTTACCATCCTCTGTCTGATCATTATCGATAATTATCCCTGTTAAGAATGTACCAAATGACCCTACTTTGATACCGGTCTTCTTAACGTGATCTAACAGGGTTTTGTTACCTTCTGTATTACAATTTCGAATAGTTATGTAGAGATGACATACTTGTTGCTCTTTTATATCACGGTCATGCTTGTCAAGGATGACCCTAACTTGGATATAATTATTGTTGTCAACGTCAACTCCTTCGTGAATATATGAAACTGTTCCGGCAATAAGATTCTGTTCACCATTCTCAGATGAATAGAGTATTCGACCATTTTCCATGATTATTATTCCTTCCATTACGTTTAATTTCACATATAAACTACACAAAAAAATTGTCATTGATGTAGTTGACTTATTGCTATTTGGTGGTGTAGTGTAACATAAATAAAACCTGATTTCTACTATGATTTTGTTAATATTTCTCATATAAAGACTTTTTATTAGGATGGAATTTTATGGCTGTTGTGAATCATAACTCAAGCATTAAAATAAGAAGATGTACGCTGAGTGATTTAGACGCGATCTTGGCTATGCAGGAAATTGTCATTGACGACTTGAGAATGAAATCAGAGTTTGTTGAGAACATCTATATTCCTGCAAGTCATAGTGAGATAGAAAGGTTTTTAACAGATGATAACATGTGTGTATTGGGTGCTTTTGTTGATGAGGAAATAGTTGCATTCGCAGTCGGGATTTTTAGCGGATATAGAGAAACTGTCACAGAATTATTGATAACAGAACGAATGAAGAGTATTCTCGAAAACAAAAGACTCTTTTGGCTGGAAATATGCATAGTTTTACCAGCTTATCAAAACCAAAAATTGCAAAAGAGATTGCAAAGTGAATTATTGAATGTCGCCTTAGGTGCAGATATTGATTATGTAGTCGTAACCGTGTCACCCGATAATGTAATTTCTTTGAACAACTTACTGAAAGATGGATTTAGGATAATGGATATTACAATATATAAAGTTGAAGGCAATGCTTATAAAAGATATTTGATGTTTCTTAAAGGCAAAAGTACTGGTACTTAACTATTAATAGTAATGGTGCAAAAAAGCACCATAATAGGTGTTATAATAAACCTGCGCTTTGAGCAAATCGACTATTCGTTAATTAAAACAAAGGAGAAGCCTTATTATGTCTCAACATGAAAAATATGAAGTGGTTGAAAAAACCTCAATCCACGAGATAACTGGTATTGAGGCGCTCTGTGACTGGGCAAAAAGTAACTGGAAGATATTGGCAATCGGAGCAGCTATGTTCATCCATACTATGATTTTTATTGGAATTATTGTAACAGTAAGTTCAATGGTTTCCTCAGATAACACAATGAGCGAATGGGCTATGATTCCCTCATCGGATATGGAAATTACATCTGTTGAAGTGCCGATAACTACTAGTGAAGAGCTCATGAAAAAACCTGAAATGCATGTAGAAGTAGGAGTGTCTGTGGAAGAGTCTATAAAAGAAGCAGCATATGAAATGGGAATGAATACAGGTGAGTTATTGATCATATCAAAAGATGCATTACTTGATTTCTGTCAAGGATTTGATGAAGCTACCGGTGCTTCCGGCTGGGCAAAAGACTTGTGGGATATAGGTAAAGATCAAGTAACCGAGTGGCTCGAAGGAAATATTGATTCTTACGAAGAGACCGATTTTGCTTCACATGATTCGAGAACGATAAATCCAGAAATTATTGCCGATTGAATCACATAAGTGAGGTGGAATTTGGTGCACATAGCGAATCCTAAAAAAATGAATATACTGCTCATTCTGGAAGTTCTTAAAAAGCACTCAGATGAAAACAATAAACTATCACAAAGAGATATTGTAGATCTTTTAGAACGAGAGTATAATATCTCAGTTGATCGACATACACTCAAGCGGAATCTGGATAATCTGCTGGATTTCCACTGCGGGGTGGAGTATGCCGGACGTAAGAAAGAATACGGAGATCCTGGTGGGTGGTATTTCGAAAGAGAAATAACCGATGCCGAGATGCGTATGCTGATTGATGGGCTGGTTTTTTCAAAGTATATCCCTTATAGTGAGTGCAAGAGGCTAATAAAGAAACTGGAAAAGCTCTCAAGTATCGATTTTATAAGTAGTCAAGATATACCTGAAAACCGCCCCGAGAATAAAGAGATATTTCTGAATATTGAGGAGTTGTTGCATGCCATATCTTCAGGGAAAAAAGCAGCTTTTAACTACTTGCATTACGGGGTTGATAAAAAACCTAATCTCACACTCAGCAAAAGCGGAGAACCGCGAAGATATATCGTAAGCCCCTATGAAATAGTAATATCAAACGGGCATTATTACTTAATTGGAATCCCTGATTGGGTCGACAGGATCTACCACTTTCGTCTCAACTCCATTTGCAATACGGAGGTGTTAAGGTCAGAAAAACGCCGATCTCTAAAAGAGATTCCAGGTTATGAGAACGGGCTTGATCTTGCAAAATATATGAAAGAGCACCCCTATATGATGTCTAGTGGAGAAAGTGTACGTGTAAAATTCTGTCTTGAAAAACACGCAATCGGACAAGTCTTGGATTGGTTTGGAAAAGATGTGCAGTTCTCAGATGAGTCGGAAGAAAAGGTGTCTGCCGTGATCACGGTAAACGAAAACGCAATGCTTTACTGGGCACTTCAATACGGCTTGTATGTTGAAGTACTCGAGCCGGAGAGCTTACGAGAAAAACTCAGAAACGCTGTAGCAAAAATGACAGAGAAGTATAAATAATGTTAATGAAATGATGTGCACAGGTATGACTGGAAAAGTTCTAATAAAGTGAATAATGGAATTCTAAAACAGAAAGGGTATGATAATCATGGCTAATGAATCACTTGCAAATGGAACAATTACACTAAACGGTAACTGGACAAAAATCATCTTGAAAACTTTTAACTAGTGTGCAATACTGGCATTCCTTTAAATAACTGTCATTAATACACACTAGCTTTAAATATCAGATGAAATCCGAAGGACCTAAAAACGTGATTTTAGCACAATCACAAGGATGAAAAAACACCATAATCTAAAAATGAAAGGAAGGCAAGGACATGTATTTTACTAGCGAGTCGAGTGAAAGAGTACTTCGATATGTAAGTCACGCAGCAAAAAAAGCAAGTGCAGAGTTCCAGTATGGATTAGGTAGGTGTTATCTGGAAGTTGAAGAAAAAACAAAAAGATACTCACCGAGAGCAGGGTGGCAAACGAGTGCTGAAGATTTTCTCAAAGCATTCTATTGGATCTCAATGGCAGCAGAGCAAGGGGATGCCGATGCACAGTTCGATTTAGGGAGTTTATATGACTTTGGCTGGCGTTGGTTTGTAATGAAAGATGAAGTTAAAGCTAAAGAGTGGTATGAAAAAGCTGCAGAACAAGGAGTATCTGTTGCAAAAACCCGCTTAGCAGAGTTGCGTTCACAATCAGGGGACAAAGACGATTGCTTGGCAGCATATGAGGAATTTAAGGCGGCTGCCGAAGAAGGAGATCCAACAGCACAAAACGAACTAGCCGGATATTATTCTAAATATATGATTGATCAAGGTGTTGAAAAGGATGACGGAAAAGCTGTCTATTGGTATAAAAAAGCAGCGAAACAAGGTGACTTTGAAGCATCATACTGGTTAGCTTGGCACTTCTTTGAGGGTAAGGGTGTAGAAAAAAACCTTGAAAAAGCAAAGTATTGGGCAATCATAGCAGATGAGGAGTATTCAACAGATGCAACTTGTAAGCTTATTGAAGACATTAAAGCCGAGTTGGGCGAGGACGATTGGGACGATGAATGGGATGACGAGGAAGAAGACTTAGAGTGATCTATGCATTAGCCGGAGAAAAGTCGCTTATTACATAGCTAGGTATAAGATATAGTTAGATTACCTGACTGATTTCATAAGATTATCCGTCGGAAAATAATTAATACAGCAAGACGCATAAGTATATAAATCAACGGCAATCGGTACTCAAACCGATTGCCGTTCAAGAAATGATAGTGACTTTGGGACACCGTTAGAGAAAGTGAGGTGTATGTAAAAAATGAATTCTTGGATATCATGTGACTTTGTGTTTTCTAGAAAGCAAATTATTCAAATAAAGACCAAACTTGCTAACGAGTTTGAAAAGGAAACTAACTTAAAAGTTGATTTAGAAGAAATCATACTTGATGAAGTATTTTTGAGTCTCAATAAACCTATGACAAACACTATTAATTGCATAGTTGAAGCACATTTTAAGGACAACGAGGATTACAGGCATACAAAGCGCATATCATTAGTACTGCCTTGCAATAATGGAAAGCCGGATGGCAGAAGGCTATGTATTTTGTCCAAATTGTAATATAACATATACAGGATGAGTAAATATCGTGAAGTGTAATAGTTGCTTGTATAATCTTTTAGTTGCAGAGGCTTTTTGTGTAGAATGCGAAACCCCCGTATAGGCATGATAAGCTAGTCCCGCGTTGTCACCTAGTGAACATCTTTTCGTCTAAACCCTTTAATTCATCAAGCATATTAAAGAATGCTTTTTTCGGCACATCAGCTCTTGTATATCTTTTATTTCTAGAGTCGGTTGCATAAACAATAACTTTGCCGAAATATAAATTAAAGCCACCGTTCTTTTCATCACCAATCCGAGCTAAAGCCTCATTTAACTTTTTTCTTCTCAAATCCCTCACGGTATCTTTTGTATTTTTTGTTGCATATGTGCTAATTTTAATAGCAACATCATCCTTTAAACACACTACATAAACAGCTTCATTCATGAAACCGTGCACACCGATTAGCTCTTCATCAAAACCAAATTCTTTTTCTATATTTTCAGTACTGAAGGTAATATAGATATTCGCAACTCCCGGTTTTCTTGTATTAGGATTTGTATTTAAAATCCAGTCATTGACTTTAGCATACTCATTAAACCAGTCATTAAGAAGCTCAGTACGCGCTTTTCTCGCCGCCTTGTCTTCCCGCCCTTCATCGCCACCTTCTTTTCTGCGATTTATTTGCTCAGGTTTCTCCTGCTCAGACTTGATTGGTTTGGGGTTGACCGGGCTGCCACTCGGTTTTACAGACTCTGACTGGACTGCCGGTCCTTCACCGACTGAGTTCACAGCTCTTGCATAAAAAGTGTATGGAGTTCCATTTGTTAAATCAGGGAATGTATGTGTTTGAAGACTTGATGAAACCCAGGTTTGACAATCCATGGAAACTTGATATCCGGTTATTGCGGCTCCGCCATCGTTTAGTGGAGCGTTCCAAGCTAACTCAACTTTGGAGTCTCCGGGCGTAGCTTTAAAACTAACCGGTGCACCGGGTTTTTTTATTGATTTCGTGGGATTACAAGTCTTACAATCTGACTTTTTACATGGAGTTGCAGGGGTGCATTCTTGTGGGGTGCATTCTTGAGGGGTGAGATTTACAACTATTTTAAGACTTTTTTGATATTTATATGATCCCACAAGTCGCTTTTGTTTCTTTACAGTAATCTTGCAATCTTTCTTCTCACACGAACAAAGTTCATCATAATCAACTACACCTAGTACTATATGATCATTGTCCTTATATTTTTCATCTACTCCGTTAGGCAGATTCTCAAGATCATAGAATGGCGCTTCCGTTGCAGAGCCTTTGATAAGTATTACTATATCATCTTTCCAATTGCTATTATCAATAACAATTTGGTTTTTCTCAGCACGGACCGATATAAGTTCTAGGCCTTCTCCACTTTTACGATCTTTCACCATAATTAGTTTATCCTCCTGCGATTTTAACTATTCAATACCCATAGAGATATATTTTTCTATATTTGGCATTTTAATTTCATCTAACATCCAAAGTATCAGTTTTTGCTTCATATCTAATATCTCTTTTTCCTGTTCAACTATGTCTTTATACTGTTCTGATATTTGCTTTTTTTCTATTCTTTTTATTTCCTTAAAAACATAATTTGCATCATCGAATAGTTTTTTGTGATTTTCGCATATTTTCAACAAATTCCCTGTAGCAACCAACGAATCCCATATTGGAGTGTCAGTATACAGGAATCCTTTATTAGCTTTTTTGCTGTAAAGCATATCTTTATAATCATCAATATTCTTTATATCCTCAGTTGGTATGTTTCCACAACACAGTATCTTATAGACTTCGCCTATTTCACGCTCTAAATACTTGATTGCTTCTTCAAGTTCATTTTTATCTTTTTTGTATTCTCTGTATTTTTCAATACCTAAAGCTAGTAAAGCAGCACCAATAATCGCAACTATAACATTTTCTACAACCCAAAAAAAATCCATTAGAAAATCTCCATTCTTTATCAATTGTGCATGCATAACTTTAACATATTAACATGCGAACTTCAATGCTATTATCACAACTTTTTATACTCTGAAAAAACTCTGCGTTACCACAGTTGACAAGAAAAAGCATAATGAATAGAATGTTTTATATTTTTGTGACAGGAGCAACCCTAATGAACAAAACAGAAACAAGCGGGCAAAGCAATACCATGTATCTGACAAAGTCCAACTATCGAAGCTGGCTTCGGTGTCCGAAGAGACTTTGGATGGACAAATACAGACGCGGCGAGCGACTCAGCATAGAAAAATCACCGTGGATTGAAATTGGAAAAATAGTAGAAAAAAATGCAAAAGAACTTTTTGGCGATATGAACCCGGAGATTCCGCGCAGTGATATCTCTAATGCTGCAAGGGCGCAGATGACAAAGAAATACATAGACGCGGGTACAGAGTTCATATATGAAGCGGCGTTTATTGGTGACGACAATAGTGATAAAAAACCTTTTTGCAGTGTCGACATTTTGAGAATAAACAAAGGCAAACTCGAAATTATCGAAGTCAAGGGCAAGACTGATAAAGATAAAAAAGTAATGAAGAGAACAGGCGAATTAAGACTGGGTATCGACAGTATTGATATGCATGACATGGCTTATCAGTATCATGTGGTCACAAATGCCGGGCTCAGTGTGAATGATGTGTCAATTATGCGTCTTAACTCTAACTACAGATTCCAAAATGAACTGGATTTAAATGAGCTTTTTACGGAAGATTCCTGTATTGAACAGGTGTTGGAGTTACAAGGTGAAATAACCGCAAATATCACCAATATGAGAGACATTTTATCACCCCCGGATACAGAGCCGGATATAATCATAGGCGGTAACAAATGCGATAAATGCGGGTACTTTCATTTATGTTGGAGTCCTTCAAAAGTTCCAAGACCAAATGCATTTGAAATAGGATTCGGTAAACCGGACAGAGGTATCTCACAGGATAAAAAAATGATTGCTTTTATTGAAAACCTCTCCTTCACAGAAATATACGACAGAAGAGATGAACTTGGACTCAATAGCGCGCAGCGCAAGCAGGTTAAAACTCTTGCCGATCCGAGTATCGACCATAATAAGCTTATTGAAAAAGATAAACTGAGAGACTTTCTTGATGGTTTGGAATACCCTGTTTATCACCTGGATTTCGAGACTTATAACATACCGATTCCAATGTATAACGGAGACCCTCCAAATCTGACGCAGGTGCCATTCCAATACAGCTTGCATGTTCAGTTTAAAGAGGGTGAGTTTCGCCGTGAAAAGATAGATCATATTGAGTTTCTTGCAGAGGGAGGAACCGACCCGAGAAAGGAACTTGCAGTACATATGTTTAATGCCTTTAAGAGATATAATCTCAAAAAAGGCACCATTTTGACATATAATATGTCTTTTGAACGATCTATAATATTAAAACTTGCCGAGCGATTTGAAAATAGTCCGGATGTGCCTGAAGGAATGTGTGATTTCTTCAGAAAAATCACCGATAAAGAAACCGGCTGGATTGTTGATTTAATGATTCCGTTTGGCAAAGGTCACTACTACCATTCAAAAATGGGGAAGTCGTATTCTCTAAAAGTCATTGTACAAGCGCTGTTAGGCTACGACCCTTACGCAAAGCTTACCGGAGTGACAAACGGAGGAGACGCGCTGGAAACATTTCCAATACTGTCCGATATAAAAGACCCGGAGGAGTTACGTAAAAAGAGGCAGGAACTACTTGATTATTGTTATCTGGATACATGGGTTATGGTCGAAATACTGGAAAAACTTACTGAAATTACAAGAGAATGAGTATCTAATGTGAATATCCTTTTCGCATGTGCGATTGCTGGTATGAGTGGTAAGAACTGAGAAGTAAAACATAAGATTGGTGTAAATATGCACAACTACTCTTGACATACTATAAGTATAGCTGGAAAAAGAATTCAGATATAGGAGATTTTTAAATTGAAAAGCAATAAGAGAAATGTTTAAAAGGGGATATGTGAAATGAATAACTTCGAAAGTTGGAAGCAAAAGATGACTGTCGAACTCGCGAAAAAAATCAATAAAGAAGTAGAACGATGTGCAGATGATGATGAGTTTGATAGAGTGCCTACAACAGAAGAAGACCTGATAGTCTGGCGAAATACAGATAACCTCAGTGAAGTTGCACAAATGTTTAGTATCTCTGACTGTAGCCAATGTCCGGTTGATGAAACTGAAGAAGGTTGCCCGGCTTCTGATTCCTGTTATAATGATTTTTATGAGTGGGGCGATGGTGATAGCTCTTGGAACGAAATGAGAGCCGAAGAGGACAATGAGCGAATAGAAGCCATTGAATCATTGAACAAAGAAATAGATGAATTAATGGCTTCCGCCGATCAAGGCGATGCCCAATCTCAATTTAAGTTGGGAAAATGCTATTTGGAGAAGGGTTTTCTAACAAACTGCGCTAGCGACAAGTTCAGATACAATGAAGAGTTTGAACAGGCGCACAGTTGGTTTTTAAAAGCTGCTGAACAAGGAAATGCACCTGCACAAGCCCGCTTAGGTGAAATTTATTCGTCTCCAATTGAATATAGTAAAAACTGTTTATGCTTTGATGATGACCATAGAAAATCCGAACATGAAAAAGCTGTATATTGGTATAAAAAAGCGGCTGAACAGGTATATCGTTTGAATGCAAGCGGAAGGAGTTTCCTGATAAAAGTCATCATGGAAACAGAAAACACTAAAAATGCTGAAGTTCAGTTCAACCTCGGAAATATGTATTTATTCGGCTGTACAATAGAGAGGGAATATACTCCACTTGTGCAAAAGCTCACAGAGGAAAAGAATTTTAACTATGCAATAGAATACTACATTATGGCAGCAGAGCAAGGTCACAGCGGCGCACAGTACACTCTGGGTAAGTGTTATTTTCTTGGCTATCATAATAAATACATAGATAAAGAACAAGCCGTTGAATGGCTCAAAAAAGCAGCTGAACAAGGTCATAAAAAAGCAATAGCCCTTTTTGAAGAAAGTGATGAATAGAAAAGGAGTGAGATGGAATCTCTGTAAATAGACATCCTATGATATTTACATTTAGTACGCTGCTTGGAATAGTTGTCCGGGCGGCGTCTTATGCTAGCAAATAGTCAAGCTGTTTTTTGTAATCTTTTTTCTTTTTTGAAAACCATTTATAGTTTATTTCTTTAAATCCTTCTCTTGCTTCGTCCCAACGGGATTCGTCCATATTGTGAGTCAGGTCGGCTATTTTCACCACGCGTGTCAGCGGGTTTGCTTTTATTTTTCAAAATACTCGCCTAAATCGGTATCTTTTGCTTTTATGAGGAGTCTGACC
>Ga0123356_10003542_pt1 | contig 16322 bp, 14 predicted proteins | sample TergutEmb28metaG_2_FD_92546 | JGI IMG/M metagenome (GOLD analysis project Ga0123356, IMG submission 92546) | Embiratermes neotenicus P3 segment gut microbial communities from Petit-Saut dam, French Guiana - Emb289 P3 | ecosystem: Host-associated > Arthropoda: Insects > Digestive system > Gut ...
CGCATACTTTTCTTTTATTTCTCGTAAAGTCATAACTTCTTTACTTGTTATTTCTGTTACCATTAAAATCACCTAATCCTTGTGTGGTTTTCATTTATAGCATTGCTGTAATTATAACACTTTTCTTGAAAAAAATACAAAGAATTTCTAAAAAGATTCGTGTCTTTATTCGTATAACACTGCAGCTTTTACATACTCTTGTTTAAACTGTTCTCTTAAAAATAAAGGGGATAATATTTCTGCGTCTGAACCAAACTTAAAGAAATAAGCTTTTGCCTGATGTATTGTACACTTAAATATATAAATATCGTTATTGCTCTTTCTATTGTGCTTGACATCGATATATTGTGTAGGTCGCATATGTACCTGGTTAATATACTTACTCTTTCCATCATCGGTCAATCTCACAGAAATTTCATATATCTGATCTTCGTCAGCTATAAACATTGTGCCGTGCCTTGCACGGCTATTTTTTATTTTTTCACACTGCTCAGGAGTCAATTTTCCACTGCCGGCTTTTTGATGTCTGTCGATTTCTGCTCTTTGTATTTTTGATAAACGAAATGATTCCAATGAGAAGTGCTCGCTATCTGTTACACCAAAAAAATATGTTGCCGGTCTCGCATAGCCGATAAGATAGTTGTACATTGATAATTTATCTGTTTCCAGTGAATGTGGCAGCACATATAGTGGCTTATCTGTTTGAGCATATGTAATAATCATCGGGCGCTCATGTACAATAGCATCTTCTATATCTGTAAAGATTCTGTCGAAGTAAATTCGTTCGCGCTCAACATACGGTTTTTTGGCATATTCTTCAAAAACAGCGATTAAAAACTTGCCTCTTGTTATTTTTGCGCCCGGTTCGACCGAAAAGAAGTCCCTGTTACACAAGTCAATTAACAGATTACATACATCAACCTGGAGAGTTAAATTCCATGCCAAATCAGAAGCACCTTGACTACATAGCTTTTTGATTTTTAATTGGAGTTCGGACTTATGACCATTACACAGTTTTTCGATTAATGCAGCGTAACTCCCATCAAAGGAGGAGGTGAGAATATTATTCCATTCGTTTATTTTCTCTTCCAATCGGAGCGGGATAGACGCTTCGGCATGTTCATAAAAATTCAAGAATACCCGGTTTAACAGTCCGGCTTTTGAAATTGCTTCGTCGTCATGGGAAAAACTCGTGCGATCCTGCTCAATTATCGACCATGCATAAGCACTTAGCCGCAATCTTTGCTTTGCTACACCTGCTTGATCAACAAAATCCAAGTAATTCACCCCTCGTTTTTGATGCAATATATCAATAATACTGACAGTTGTCAATGAAATAATTCTTATATATGGAATAAAAATCAGATGAGAAGAATGGGAAAACATAGTAATAGCAATATAATATAGGAATGATTAATAAGATAATAGTTGCTATTGTGTTCTTCTTTAGTGCTTGTTAGTATGCTTGCATCAGACAACAACGATGATTGAAAGGATAACACAATGAAAATATCACTAAATGAAGCGTTTCGGTATCAGAACTTCTTAACAAAAATGCGGACAGAGCTCAGCAACTACCTAGAAGACGACTACTTTGTTATTACAAGAATCGAGGAGCATTACAGACAAGATGCCGCTCCGGGTCTTGTGAACGAAACAATTACTCAAGAGCGTGATGAAACTTACAACGGCATAACACCAAATGCCGCAATCAAATTGCTCACAGGGGTAACTAAAGAACGCGAAAGACTTTTAGCGGCTATTTATAAAGCAAAACTAGCTGTATGCTTGAATTCAGGAGTTGGAATAGATGAAGCAGTTATGCTAAATAAAGAGCGGCGTGCTATTGCCGATGTGTTCAAGTATCTAGCATTCTTAAAACCCATTCCTCAGAGGCTAAATAAAAATGGAGGTAGAGCTTATAAATTTACCGAGAGTGAGAAAAACGGTGCTCAACAGGTTATGATCTCTTATGATGTCCTGCTCAAGTCAACGATTGATTATGATCGAAACAATGTCAAATCTGAGTACAAGCGCCTACTCAAGGAGGCAGACTCAATTTCATCAGAAATCGATGAAATCTTTACCGGAAAAATAGTTGAGTTTGAAATGGTATACGACATTCGGAGCACAATACAAGAAATAATAGAGGATATGGGCGATTAAATCGTTCATATCTCACATTATTTGTATTTTTTCGATTCTTACTTCAGAAATCGTAGTGTAGTAACCGCTTCTGTACGACGAAGTATGGTGCGTACAAGTAACAGATTGATTTACATATGACTGTAATATCATACTTATGTGAGGAAAGTACGATCGGCAAATGTCATAGAGCAAATCACTATCCGATTAATGAGTTTCTATAAATCATGAAGCTCGACGCATTTACAGTTTACAACAAAACAACAACCAAGATAACCGATTTCTGAGACAGCAGTAAATATAGCTGTTGTAGCCATGAACTCAATAATTCCTGCGAAGCTAACGCTTTGCATATCTGGTTATGAGGTTGCGATTTCTGAAGTAAGAATCGAGAAAAATGGAGGCAAGTGTGAAAAATAATATAGAAAGGGATCATGTCGGCACGAATGCCATGCTATTTTTTCATGAAGTATTTGTGCAGACTGGTGCATGGCGTTATATATGTTGATTACATCACAACCGTTAAGTGTTGAATTATCAGAAAAGTATGAAAAAGAAAGCAAAGACGAAATTGATGCAGTTGATCAAAAGTATCCTGAATACAAATCTTTAATTACTAAGTATAAATATGGAGGAACATCAGTAAGCGGCGATTTTGTGCGGCAAGGTGATGGTTGGGTAGGGATGGAAGCCGGTAAAGGTCCGAGAAGAGGCTATTTTGAATTTATTAATGATAGATTTGAAGCGATAAAAAGCCCTGATCAAAATGAAACGGACAAGATACTGGCAGAACTGGATAAATATTATATTGAAATTGATGATGCTTACAAACAAGCTGAGTTTGATTCTGATAATGACTTTGACCGCCTCAACCAATTATTGAAAGAAAATCTCTATTCCTGGTGGGATTAAATATCAAAAAGTACAGGTTTTTACAAAGTGAAAGGTTAATTGTATGGAAAGGAAAGAAAAAAAGATTATATTACCATGCGATTGTAAATGTTGCATGTTTGTTATTGATAAGACATTATGGAAAGATGGTGATATAAGTTACAACATTTCGATTCAGGATTCCCGATATGATCATAATTATAATACAATTTGGGGTAGGTTAAGCAGAGCAGGAAAAGTGTTATTTGGTAAACCTGTTTATTATAATGATGTGCATCTGGAGGGTGAAGAAAGGTTTAGTGCGCTCGTTTCTGATATGGCAGAATTAATAAGATTTAATAATGATGGTGAATAATATAAAGGATTTACCACTTAATTAAAACACTACAAAATGGTCTATCCCTGCAACCTGACTCGGTGATCCGACCGTCATGCTGCAGGGATAGTTGCTTTCTACGATAGTGGTGACACCATTATAACATGTTATTTTGGGGAATGTGTGTACATAAGTTGAATTTATTATTAAGTTCATGGTAAAATCTATTAAGTAAATGTTAAGGGGTACTTTTGTAATGGCAAACGCGTCAGTGGTAGAGTATATAGCCGGTGGGGTATGCATCGTCTCGGGTGAACCCGGGCTTGCCGGTATAGGTGCGGAGACTGCTGCCGGACGTGAGAAGACGATGGCGTACAAGATACTGCGGGCGCATTGTAAAGACAACTCCGCAGAAGCGGGTAAGATGCGAATCAAGTTTGATGCGCTTGTTTCGCATGATATCACCTACGTTGGGATCATTCAGACAGCGCGGGCGAGCGGGATGACGGAGTTTCCGGTGCCTTATGCGCTGACAAACTGTCATAACAGTTTATGCGCTGTGGGAGGTACGATAAACGAAGACGATCATGCTTTTGGACTATCAGCGGCGAAAAAGTACGGCGGGATTTTTGTACCGGCAAATCATGCAGTGATACATCAGTACGCGCGCGAAGTGCTGACGGGCTGCGGTAAAATGATTCTCGGATCTGATTCACACACGCGTTACGGTTGCTACGGAACTATTGGAATCGGCGAAGGCGGCGGCGAGTTAGTTAAGCAGCTCCTGAGTAATACTTATGACATTGATCCGCCCGAAGTCGTGCTAGTCTGGTTGGAAGGTGCAGTTTCTCACGGGGTCGGTCCGCATGACATAGCTCTAATATTGATAAAGGAAACATTCCCCACAGGAAGGGTCAAGAATAAAATACTTGAGTTTGCCGGTCCGGGTCTCGGCGCGCTTTCTGTCGATTTCCGCGCAGGTATCGACGTTATAACAACAGAAACAAGCTGTCTTTCATCGATATGGGAGACAGATGACAAGGTGCGGGATTATTATGAAAATGTCGGAAGGGCAGAGGATTTCCGTGAGATTAGAATAGAAGACGGAGCGTTTTATGATTCTATGATCAGAATCGATCTATCTGCTGCCGAATCTATGATCGCGTTGCCGTACCACCCGTATAAAGCGCTTACTATACACGAACTCCAGCGTGAGCCGGAACGTTTATTACGCGAAGTCCAGGATGAGTGTAATCTTGAACAGGGCGGAAATGTCAAACTTGATCTTTTGCGTTGTATCAACAACCGTGGAGAGGTAACTTGCGACCAGGGGATCATAGTCGGTTGCGCTGGAGGTACGTACGAGAGTATTGCCGAAGCTGCGGATATTTTAAGTGAAGAGTCCATAGGTAACGGGTATTTTGACTTATCGGTCTATCCGTCCTCAACTCCTGTAGCGCTGGCAATGACGCGCGACGGAATAACAGAAGCTCTGATGGAAACAGGCGCTCTTGTCAAGTCCGCTTTTTGCGGACCATGCTTTGGAGCAGGTGACACGCCGGCTCACAACACACTCTCGATCCGGCACGCCACACGTAATTTCGCAAACCGCGAAGGAGCAAAACCGTCGAGCGGACAGATCGCCGCTGTTGCATTGATGGACGCACGTTCAATCGCGGCGACAGCAGCAAATGGCGGTGTTCTCACAGCGGCGACGGATATCAATTACAGACGTTCCTCCCAAAAATATACATACGACGGCAGTGTATACGAAAAACGCTGTTATAACGGTTTCGGTAAGGCGGATCCAACCGTGGAACTGCGATTTGGTCCGAATATTGCAGACTGGCCGAAGTTTTCAAAACCTGATGAAGATATGCTAATAAAACTCTGTGCAGTTATACGCGACGAAGTAACAACAACCGACGAGCTGATCCCGTCCGGAGAAACATCATCCTACCGGTCAAACCCGATTGCATTATCAGAGTTTACGCTGTCACGCCGGGTTCCGGGATATGTTGCCGGGAGCAAGGAAGTGCGGTCGATTGAAGAAGTGCGGCGTGAGGGAACGCGTCCGCCTGAAGTAATCGCGATACTTGACAAAGTGGGCGGCGATATAGAGAACACGACGGTCGGTTCATGCGTCTTTGCGAAAAAACCTGGCGACGGAAGCGCGAGGGAACAGGCGGCGTCCTGTCAGCGTGTGCTCGGAGGGTTGGCGAATATATGCTACGAGTATGCCACAAAACGCTATCGTTCAAACTGTATAAACTGGGGTATCATACCTTTTACAATAGACGAAAAAGAACTTTTTGACTATACTACCGGTGATTGGATTTATGTTCCGGACGTACGCAAAGCGATCCTCGAAGGTATCGAGGAGATCCATGCAAAGGTGATCACTGAAAACTCTGTAAATGATATCAGGCTTGAACTAAAAAAACTCAGCGAAGATGAACGCGCCATCCTCGCTGAAGGTTGTCTAATGAATTATTACTCTGCTATGAAGTGACCTCTAGAGCGTTCCTCCCGACAACTGCGCTATCAGATCGTCGATCTCAGATTGTGAGAGGAGTCTGTCCGGACTGCCCGAATCACCATCGGACTCCGATTTTTCAGCAAAGGGCTGAAATTCCTTAATATCCTGAGGTATATCATCAGTTTCAAACTCACAAATCATGCAGTTCCCGGTATCAATGACACGTTCTTTGCCGGTCTCCGGAAAACCTTCAAAAACCCAGTTCAAAATCTTAAAAACATGCTCCGGTACAACCATCAACATGGTTTTTGTTCTGAATATCTTCAGCATATTATTCGCATAGGGGATCACACGGTTTGCCGTTTGCTTTACAGTTTCACCATTTGGGGTTTCCATATTATGAAATAAACTGCTCAGAGCAAACGAGTCCACTTCCTCTATAGATTTACCCTCAAGATCTCCGAGATCACGCTCAAAAAACTTAACCCCTTTGGTGATTTTTGCCTTATCAAAACCCATAGCCCCGGCTATGATCTCCGCTGTTTCCATAGTATGAGTCTGGGGTGACGCAAGTATCATATCTATACCCATTGACTGCAGGCACTCTCCGGCTTCCTGCGCCTGTTCTCTGCCTGTGTTGGTCAGCGCCGCATCGATGTTTCCGTATAAACACCCTTCGGTATCTTTTTCAGTTTGACCGTGCAGAACAACATATGCCTTCATTTGATATCCAACTCCCATGCCGTAAATAGTATCTCATTATACAACATCAAAATGTCAAAAACAACCACTTAGGATACGAAAAAAATGGAAAAATTAAACGTTATGCTCATCAACCCAACAGCAAAACTGCCTGAAAGGATAACGGGAGGCAGCGTTGGCTACGATATTGCAGCCTGCCTGAATGAACCGGTGCTTATCAAACCGGGAGCAACACATATGATAGGTTCGGGTCTGGCAATAGCACTTGAGCAGGGATATGCCGCCTTCATATACGCGCGCAGCGGGTTGGGGATAAAGCACGGGATGATACCGGCAAACTGTGTAGGCGTCATTGATTCCGACTACAGAGGTGAGATCATAGTAGGTCTGAAGAATACATCAGATGAGTCTTTTACTGTAAAAAACGGAGATCGTATCGCGCAGATGGTTATCTCAAAGGTTGTGTTACCGGAGCTTGTATTGATCGCAGATCTGGAGAAAACACAACGCGGTGAAGGTGGATTCGGTTCCACGGGGTGAAAATATGATCATAAAAAATGGAAAAGTTTTTCATGAAGACGGTACTTTTAAAACCGGTGACGTCGCTGTATCCGGGGAACTCTTTGCGGATTTAAACGAAACCGGACTTAGCGGCAGCGATGTACTGGACGCTGCCGGATGTTACGTTATTCCCGGTCTTATCGACATCCATTTTCATGGCTGCGCAGGGTACGATTTTTCCGGCGCAAATGCAAAAGAGCTTGTAACAATGGCGCGATTTCTGGCAAAAAACGGAACAACGGCGATTTGTCCCGCGACATTAACACTTCCCGAGGATCAGCTTGCGGAAGCCTGCAGACGCATTGCCGCCTTGTCCGATCCTGAAGGAGCTGCCGTAGTTGGTATACACCTGGAAGGACCGTTTTTTTCCCATAACAAGAGAGGAGCGCAGAATCCGGATCATCTTCAGCTACCAAACATTGATATGGTTCGTCGCTTACAAAAAGAAGCCGGAGGATCGATCAAGCTTGTAGCAGTCGCACCGGAGCTTGACGGCGCGATGAGCTTTATAGAAGAGTTAAGCAAAGAAATACGCTGCTCAGTCGCGCACACTGAAGCAAACTACGAAACCGCGCTTGAAGCTTTTAAACGGGGAGCACGGCAGGTGACGCATCTGTACAATGCAATGCCTCCGCTGCTTCATAGGGAGCCCGGCGTAATAGGCGCCGCAAGGGACTTTCCGGAATGCAGCGCGGAGTTGATCTGCGACGGAGTCCATGTGCATCCAAGCGCGGTACGCGCCGCATTTGCGATGTTTGGGGAAAACAGGATCATTATGATCAGCGACAGCGTTATGGCTACCGGAAAAGCAGACGGGATATGGGATCTTGGCGGTCTTGAGATCGAAGTGACCGGCAGATGTGCCAGCCTTGTGAGCACAAAAACACTTGCAGGTTCGATATGTACGCTTATGGACTGCCTGCGGATCGCGGTTACCGAAATGGATATACCCCTGACAAGCGCTGTAAAATGCTGTACAATGAATCCCGCAAAATCGATCGGTATATTCGACAGGTATGGCAGTATCAGTCCGGGTAAATATGCCGACTTTGTATTGTTAAACGAAGATTTGACAGTTCGAGGTGTATATCTGCGCGGGACGGCGCTATAAATACAGACCGCATCATTAAGCGATCGGAGGGTTTGTTATGAAAGGTTATAATTTTACTGCCGGTAAAGAGTTTGAAGCGGATATACCGGCACTTGATGATGACTCACGATTACTTGTCATATGTAATTCTAGTGAACTGTATAGTCTTCTGGATATCTTCGGCTGGGACATGGATACTGTCGATGAATGTACGAACCTGGACGAAAAAATCCGTTATACCAACTACGACGGTTATGATTTTATAAGCATGATCTATGCAGAACCGGAAGGAGATACCGTACTGCAGCGTGAAGTCAATATTTTCTTCTCCGAAAAATACCTGACGCTGGTGCTGCCCGAATCACCGGGAGAAAACCTTTCAAAGCTTGCTGATATTACTTATGCCGCGGTTCCGTTGGTGAAAAACCGCCCTGTGCCGCTGATACACTTGTATTATAGTATTTTTGACAACCTTACTTCTTTTTACTCGGACTCACTGGAAGAGTTTGAGAACCGGATCGAAACGATGACTGAATCCATTGAGATACATCCGAAAAAAGATCAGATAACACATATTATATCAATGCGGAAAATGGCGTATACTTATAAGAAACTCCTTCGCGCGCTCTCGTATGTCGGCGATCAGGTTTTAGTAGATGATAACGGGTCTCTTGACAGGTCAGAACTCAAGCACTTCCGGGGTATTAACACACGGCTTGCAAAGCTGTACGACTTCGCGGATAATCTTTATGATATGTCAAATGATCTATTAAATTTGTATGACAGCAAATCCGCGGCTCAGATGAATAAAACTGTCAATAAACTGACAATAATCACATTATTTTTCAGTCCGCCTGCTTTAATTGCCGGGATATATGGTATGAACTTCATACATATGCCGGAACGGAACTGGTATCTTGGTTATCCTGTGGCACTGGTATATATGCTTATGACAGTTGTGGTGATCTACATTATCTTAAAACGTAAAAAGTGGTTATGATTCTTGAGAAATTATTAATAGAGTGCAGATTTATCAGATTTCTTTTTTAAGGGGGAGAAGATATGCCGTTAAATATAATTCGTAATGATATAACAAAAATGCAGGTCAATGCCATCGTAAATGCCGCAAATACAGACCTCCTGGCAGGGGGTGGGGTATGCGGAGCAATATTCGACGCCGCGGGAGCGGACAGACTTCAAAAAGCCTGCGATGAACTTGCGCCGATAAAGACAGGTGAAGCTGTTTTAACAAAAGGCTTTGGCTTACTTGCAAAGTTCATAATACACACAGCGGGACCGGTGTACCAAGGCGGGGACAATAATGAAGAAGAGCTGTTACGCTCGTGTTATATCAGCTCACTTGATCTGGCAAAGGAACACCGCTGTGAGAGTATTGCGTTTCCGTTGATATCGAGCGGTATATACGGTTATCCAAAGGATGAAGCGATTACAGTAGCAACAAGCGCTATCGGCGAATGGCTCATGAAAAACGATATGGATGTGTCGCTTGTAGTATTTGATAAAGCTGCATTTGCGGTTTCAAATGATCTACTTGGTGAAGTTAAGGCTTACGTAGATGAAAACTATGTCGATGACAGTAATCAGCGGTACAGTCGTGATCGGACTCTGCTTCATGACGCAAGCGAGTCATACACATTTCAAGTTGCCGAATTTTCTATCGGTATATTTGAGGATATTGCCGCATCGATTGTCACGGAACCGTCAGCAGATGAAGCAGCTGCTGATGCACAGATACAACAAGCACCGGCTGCACCTGTGGCAATGCCTTCCGCTGCGCTGCCGAAGCTCAAACGTAAAGGCAGACTCGACGATGTTGTAGGCAGACTTGACGAGCCTTTTTCCGATACATTGCTGCGGTTGATAGATACAAAGGGAAGAACGGACGTGGAGATATATAAACGCGCAAACCTTGACCGTAAGCTGTTTTCCAAGATACGAACAGGAAAGGGTTATATGCCAAGCAAAAAAACCGCGGTAGCGCTTGCTGTCGCGCTGGAACTGTCCCTGACAGAAACAAGCGATCTACTTGAAAGAGCGGGTTTCGCGTTGTCGCGCAGTGTTGTGTTTGATGTTATCATTGAATATTTCATTACCAAAAAGAGATATGACATATTTGAGATAAACAACGTCCTCTTTGAATACGATCAGCAACTGCTGGGAGGATGATATGTCGCTTTAAAAGCGACCATAAATCGATCTTTATACTGTATCCTCCATTTATAAACAAAATGAATGGAGGATACACATCATGAAAACAAATCTTACAGAACTGGTTTTTATCCTTGACCGCAGCGGGTCAATGGGCGGGTTGGAGAGCGATACCATCGGCGGGTTTAACTCTATGCTTGTTAAGCAACAGGAAGAGCCCGGTGAATGCAGGATCACAACAGTATTATTCGACGATAAGTACGAAGTGCTTCACGATCGCATAGACGTAAAGGCGGTAAGCCAGATCACATCACAGGAGTATTATGTCAGAGGCTGCACCGCTCTGCTTGACGCAGTAGGTAAGACGATCAAGAAAATCCACAAAGTCCAGAAAAATACCGATAAAGACTATCGCGCAGATAAAGTATTGTTTGTGATCACAACAGACGGCATGGAGAATGCCAGCCGTGAGTTCACGTACGATTCAGTAAAAAAGCTGGTCGAGCGGCAAAAGAAAAAACACAACTGGGAGTTCATCTTCCTTGGTGCCAACATCGACGCCATTGACGTCGCCAACAAGTTCGGCATCGCCAAAGACAGGACCCAAAACTTCCACAATGACAGCGAGGGCATAGAACTAAACTATGCCGTTCTCTGCGAAACAGTCTCAGAGTTCCGCGCAGCCCCGGCATGCGCAGCTATACCGGACACCTGGGGCACAAAAATCGCCTCGGATTACAGCAAAAGACAAAAGCACGCGTAGAGAAATGGTGAAACAAAAAACGAGTCACTCAAGACTCGTTTTTTCATATGAGGTTCATTCTACCGGGAGACACTTTGGAGTGTAATCATCACGCGTTTTCCATCCTCATCATGGACCTCTACAATACCTTTTTCATACTCCTCGAGCAAACAGACTTGCCTTATGTTATCGCCTTTTTTTGCAATAACATACAAGGTGTTAGAGTAGTCTTTAAGATATAATCTTTCCAATCCATGTATGACCTCGATACGAGATTTACTCTTTTTCTTAAATATTTTCATAAAAACCTATGCCGTTTCTATTGATGCTGCGTTTTGTAAGCCAAGTTTTTCCACCGCATTTTCGCGCATTTTATACTTCATGATTTTACCGGCGGCATTCATGGGGAACTCGGTGACAAAGTCAACGTAGCTTGGGACTTTATGCTTAGCCATGCTTGCGTGAACAAAGTCTTTTACCTCTTTTTCTGACAGCTCCTCGCCATCTTTTAGTATAACGCAAGCCATGATCTCTTCGCCGTATTGTTCAGACGGAACACCGATGACCTGGACGTCTCTGATCTTTGGGTGCGTGTAGAGAAACTCCTCTATTTCCTTGGGATATATGTTCTCGCCGCCCCTGATTATCATATCCCTGAGTCTGCCTGTGATACGGAAATTGCCGTCCGGTGTGCGGCAGGCAAGGTCGCCGGTGTGTAACCAGCCGTCCGCGTCGATTGCGGCAGCGGTGGCTTCGGGCATTTTATAATAACCTTTCATAATATTATATCCGCGAGCGACAAACTCGCCGTTTTCATGATCGGGTTTTTCTTTGCCTGTCTCCGGGTCGACTATTTTGCATTCAACTCCCGGAAGCGGTCTGCCGACAGTGCCAACGCGGACTTCGACAGGATCGTCTATCGAACTCATAGTGCAGCCCGGAGCGCTTTCGGTTTGTCCGAAAACTATCGTTATCTCGGACATGTTCATTTTTTCCATAACATCCCGCATGACAGAGATCGGACACGGGCTGCCTGCCATTATACCTGTTCTCATGTGAGTGAAATCGTCGGGACTAAAGTCAGGATGCTCAAGCATCGCGATAAACATTGTAGGAACGCCGTTTACTGCTGTAATCCGCTCCTGCTTAACACAGGCAAGTGCGGACTTTGGTGTGAAGTACGGTAATGGAGACATTGTAGTTCCGTGCGTCATAGACGCGGTCATAGAAAGCACCATGCCAAAACAATGGAACATCGGCACATGGATAAGATACCTGTCTGCTGTAGAGAGATCCATACGGTCTCCGATGCATTTACCGTTATTGATAATATTGTGATGTGTAAGCATCACACCTTTCGGAAAGCCGGTCGTACCGGATGTATACTGCATATTGCATACATCCTGCGGGTGTGTCAGTGCGGCGAGACGATACACATCCTCAACCGGTATTCGTTCCCCTGCTTCAAGAGCTTCATCCCATGTCAGGCACCCTTTTTGTTTTGATGTGACATTGATGATATGGCGAAGAAATGGTAAACTCTTGCAGTGCAAAGGTTTCAGTGGAGTTGAGTACTCGAGCTCGGGACAGAGGGATTTAATAACTGCAACGTAATCGGAGTCTCTGTAACCGTCGATCATAACGAGTGTATGCACATCAGCCTGCCGCAGCAGATACTCTGCTTCACGAATCTTATATGCTGTGTTCATGGTAACCAGCACGGCGCCTATCCTTACCGCTGACCAGAATGCGATGAACCATTGAGGTACGTTAGTTGCCCATACCGCGACCTTATCACCCGGTTTTACACCGAGCGCGATCAGGCTGCGGGCAAAGCCATCTACATCGTCACGGAACTCCGCATATGTCCGTGTGTAGTCGAGCGTAGTATACCTGAATGCGTACTGATCAGGGAACTCTTCGGTAACACGGTCGAGCATTTGAGAAAAGGTGATGTCTAGAAGCTTATCTTTCGGCCAGATATACTTTCCTGTTTTTCGTATATTATCATAATATCTGATATTTCTCGCGCGGTCGCTCGTGAGACGGTTCATAGCATTGACATAGTGGGGGAGCACAACATCGGATTCATTAAGACCGGAGTTATCATCCGTCATATCGAGCGCGAGATGTCCTTTATAATCTATGGAGCGCAGCGCAAGCAGCATCTCCCGCAGCGGAACGTCGCCATCGCCGGTAAGGCAGCGAACCACTTCGCCGCCGGATTTAAAAGAGTCGCAAACATGCACAAACTTTACATAAGCGCCGAGATTACGGATAGTAGTGTCAGCCGATTCCCCGCCGTATATGTATGTATGATGCAGATTCCAGAGCGCGGCGAGATTGTCGCTTGCAAAACGTTCAAGAACGCGGCTCATTCTGTCCGTACCGGTATATATACCTTTTGTTTCGATCAGTAATGTAACTCCTTCAGACTCCGCTTTTGGAAGAAGAACGCCTATAAATGACACCAGCCGTGCTTCATCATCTTCGCTGTCTAAGTCTGTGTCAAGGCAAACATATTGAGCGCGCAGAATTCTGGCGAGTTCGATACAATCAGCCGCATCCTTTAACGCAGTTTCACGGGCACTTTCATCACCTGAAAGGCTTACTGAAACGCAAGCGATACCGAGCATTTTTTCGCTTAACCGTCGTAGAAATTGCCGGCGCAGCTGCATGTCATCCATCAGATTCGATGCTTCGGCAGGGGAGTAGCACAGCTCAAGCCCGTCGAGTTCCATTGCTTCCGCCAGCTCGCAATGCCCGTTCCAATCCAGGCTTGACCACGCACTTGTTTTATAGGACAACTTCATAATCAGTTGCGCTCCTCAAAAACGATTTTATTGACCGCACTCAGGTATGCGCGTATACTTGCGCCGACTATATCAGTCGATACGCCGCGTCCGGAGTACAGCTTGCCGTTATACCGCAGCTTGATAAGCGCGTCGCCTGTCGCTTCGCGTCCTCCGGTAACCGCTTGTATTTGGAACTCTTCCAACTCATAATGCGCGCCGAAAATCTGCTCGGCTGCTTTAAAAGCGGCGTCTATAGGACCGTCACCTGCAGAAAGCGCTTTACTGATAACGCCATCTTTTATGAATTCTATATAAGCTGTAGCGGCTATTGCGCTTCCGCTGTTTATTACATAGTTTTTCAACTGGTATGTCGGAGCAGCCTGTCCTGCGGTTTCCGCGATCAGAGCTTCGATGTCGCGGCTTACGACTTTTTTACTACGGGAAATGTCTTTAAATTGTGTGAAGATCCGTTCGAGATCGTCTTGCGAGACATCGTATCCTAGTGTTATGATATAGCTTCTCAGCGCTGTGATATCAGCGTCTTCGGGGAGAACCGCGTCGTTGCTTTGCTCAACAGCAGAGTCAGCTGGTTCACGGCTCGTATTGCCGGCGCCTGTAAGCGCTGCGAGCCTGGCGCATGTCCTCCTGAGCGCTGTTGTGTCTGTATTACAAGTGATTTTAAGTGTTTCGCCGCGCGCCTTTAAAACACTTAAAAATCGCTCAAGCGAGAGTGTATCAAAACCTGCTCCTGATGATACTTTAATTAGGCTCACTCCTGCTTTGATTCCGTTCAAAGCTGCTGCGGAAGCGAGACCGAGGCTGTCTTTACAATGGAGCGCCAGAGTAACACTGCCGTCAGCGGTTTTATTACCGAGCTCAGGTACCGATGTGTATACGGATTTAATGAATTCTGATAGTTCATCCGGTAATAATTCGCCTACAGAATCGCACAGTGTTATCGTTTTTGCACCGGACTCGATAGCTGCTTTTACAACTTGTGCAAGGAAATCAGGTTCGCTTCGTACAGCGTCTACTGCCGTGAACTCCACGTCCGGGCATAGAGCCGCACATTCTGTTATGATCTCTCCAATTAGCGGGAGAAGCTTGTCTGCTTTTAGCTGATGTTGGTACTCCATCTGGACTGTTGAGGTAGGAACGATGAGATTAAGTCTCGGCTTTTTTGCCTTTGATAATGCGTCCCATGTAGCGCCGACGTTTTGTTTGTCAAGGGTGACAGGAACACTGAGCACACTGTAGTCAAGAGTTGTCGCGAGTGTCCTTATAAAAGCAGCGTCGGCAGGGGAGTCGCCGACAGATCCTGTTTCGATTATGTCGATCTGCAGTTTTTCAAGCAGCTTTGCGGTCTCAAGTTTTTCCTTGAAACTAAGCCTTGCCGCATATACCTGCTCCGATTCACGTAAGGTAATATCAGATATACTAATTTTATTCATTATAGCTTCATCCCCCTCAAAAAAAGGTTCTCCTGTGTTTCATCAGGAACACAAGAGAACCGTCCCCTTGTGTTCTATACCTCTACTGTCCAACCCATGTCGTCGGCAAGAGTGCCGGTCTGGATGCCGTACAGTGTGTCGTAGAGCCTTTGCGCAAGAGCTCCGACTCCGCCGTCACCGACAGTAAGCTTGCTGTCTTTAAACTTTAGTTCTCCTACCGGCGATATCACCGCTGCAGTTCCGGACGCGAAGATCTCCTTAAGCGTTCCGTCTTCGGCGGCTTTTACGACATCGCCGATCCTAAGCCGGCGTTCAGAGATTTTGATATCCCATTTTTGAAGAAGCTCAATAACGGAGGCGCGTGTCACTCCTGGAAGAATAGTACCAAGCAGCGGCGCTGTGATAACTTCATCGCCTATCATAAAGAACGCGTTTGCCGCACCGATTTCTTCAACGTAACTGTGTTCCACAGCGTCAAGCCACAGTACCTGCGCGCAACCTACCTGCGCGGCTTTTTCCTGAGCCTTAAGCCCGCCCGCATAGTTGCCTCCGACCTTGGCATAACCGACTCCGCCTACGGCGGCGCGAACATACTCGTCCTCAACATATATTTTTGTGGGCGCCATACCGCCGCCCGGTATGTCGTAATACGGTCCGACAGGGGAGCAGATTATCATGAATTTATAGTGGTTTGCTGCCTGCACTCCTAAAAACGGGTCGTCAGCGATGATAAACGGGCGTATGTATAGAGATGTACCTGCTTTTTCCGGGATCCAGTCGCGTTCGATGTCTACGATCGCTTTTATCGCGCTGACAAACAGCTCGGGATCGACATCGGGCATACACATACGTTCGTTGGTCCTGCGGGTACGTTCGGCATTCATGTACGGGCGGAAAAGCTGTACACGTCTGTCCGGTGTGCGGTAAGCTTTCATACCTTCAAACATCTCCTGCCCATAGTGAAACACGGAAGCCGCGGGA
>Ga0123356_10003543_pt1 | contig 16319 bp, 12 predicted proteins | sample TergutEmb28metaG_2_FD_92546 | JGI IMG/M metagenome (GOLD analysis project Ga0123356, IMG submission 92546) | Embiratermes neotenicus P3 segment gut microbial communities from Petit-Saut dam, French Guiana - Emb289 P3 | ecosystem: Host-associated > Arthropoda: Insects > Digestive system > Gut ...
ATATAGTAGTCATTATACATGACTACTATATCACTGTCAAGCAAAAACTTTTGCGAGGTTGTCGAGGGGACGGGGGTCGTGACAACTTTTTAATAAACTTTTAATGAACAACGATGCAAATATATGATAGAATAATAACACCCCTCGCAATGAAAGGACAATAAGCACATGGTACAAGTTGAAAATCTTTCGAAATCATACGGAAACATAGAAGCTGTAAAAAGCATCAGCTTTTCTGTCAGTGAAGGCAATTTATTTTCATTTCTCGGTACAAACGGCGCGGGGAAATCAACAACTATCAACATCCTGACGACACTACTCGCCAAAACCTCAGGCACAGCAAGTGTCGGCGGTTTTGACGTTGACAAGGATGCCGATAGAGTCCGCAGCCTAATTGGGGTGGTTTTTCAGGATAGTGTTCTTGATATCCTGTTATCAGTTCGTGAGAACCTCACCTTTCGGGGCAGCCTTTATGGCCTGCGTGGCAGCAAGCTAAAGGGCGCAGTAGAGAACGCAGAGAAGATAACAGATATATCAGAACTGGCAGCACGTCCATACGGAAAACTCTCCGGTGGTCAAAAACGGCGCGTGGACATTGCCAGGGCTTTGCTGCATATGCCAAAGCTGCTTTTTCTTGACGAGCCGACAACAGGACTTGACCCGAAGACCCGTCGCGATATCTGGCTGATGATACGGCAATTGCAGAAAACTACCGGGATGACAGTGTTTCTTACAACACATTATATGGAAGAAGCAGCCGAAAGCAATGACATTGTTATAATCCATAAAGGTGAAATCAAAGCGCATGGGACACCACTCGAGCTCAAAACTAAGTACTGCACGGACCTTCTCAAACTCACATTAACAACCGGCGAATACATCGAACACAAACTATCTAAAACAATCGACGCACTTCCAATTATAGAGCAGCATAAAGATAATATTGCAAATGTGGAAATCATTAACGGCACTCTCGATGATGTTTTCCAGAATCTGTCGGAAGGAGGGCAACGTGACAATGCTAATTAAAAGAATTGTATTATTATTTTTTCGCGACAAAGCAAACGTATTTTTCTCTCTGCTGGCAGTTTTTATTATAATCGGATTGTACATTTTGTTTCTCGGCGACCTTATGGTTAACGCACTTCAAGCAGAGCTTGGTTTTGAATCAGACAAAATAGCCGTTACTATGATGAGTATCACCCTTGGCGGAATGGTAGCTGTAACAAGTGTCACAAGCTGTATGGGAACCTTGGGCATCAGTGTCAGTGATAAGGAAATTGCTGCAAAGGATTTTTTATCAAGTCCCTGCCCTCGCGGAAAGATAACAACAGGGTATATTTTCGGCTCTGCTGTTGTCGGATTTATAATGACCACGGTTGCGCTCATGCTTTGCCTTGTGTACATAACTATAAATGGAGGAAGTATTCCGGACACGGTAACCGCATTTCGTTTACTTCTGACAGTTCTATTAAGTGTTATGTGCGGTAACTCAATTGTGTATTTTCTGAGTCTGTTTGTAAAAACACAAAACGCATTTGCTGCCATCAGTACTGTAATAGGAACACTTATCGGGTTTTTGATGGGTATCTATATACCAATGGGACAAATGCCAAATGCAGTGCAGTGGGTAATTAAGTGCTTCCCGATGAGCCACGCGGCGAGTATGTTCAGACAACTTCTTGCTGATGATGGTTTGTCGGAGCTGTTTACACATGCCCCGTCGCAGGCGCTTGAAGGCTTTCGCGAGGTTTTTGGTGTTGTGTTTAATTATGGAAGCTTCACAAGCGGATATTGGTTCTCAGCATTGGTTCTGGTGTTTACTACGATTTTGTTTTTCACTTTAAGCTTAATCGTTATAAGAGTACGCAAGCTATAAAACCTTTCATTTATGTAAGCGAAATGTAGCTTTCGATAAGCTCCGATTTGTTGATTTCATATATGTAGCTATGTTATTTTACATTTCGGAGAACCCCAACTCCAAAATAAAATGAGGCCGCTTAACCACTTTGGGCGTGACCAAAGAGGTAGGGGAACCCCAACCCCGCCAAAAAAAAGAGGCAATCATAAATTATTTTGGAGGTATTAGGCATGAAAAAAGTACTAACAGTAGTACTCGTCATCGCAATGGTATTTGCGATGGCAATTCCGGTTGTGGCATCTTCAAACAGTCAGATAGTCACAGGCGCGGACACACGTATTTGGCAAGACGGATTTGGATTCCATTGTAATGTTCCAAAAGGTAATGGAGCAACAGCGGTTGAGTATCTCGGCGAAAATAGCGCTGTCATCAACTCAATCAGTAAAATCAAAAAGCAACCCGCAGGTAGTCTGGTCGTAGAAAAAGGCGACCAAAAAGACATTTTCGGAACAAAAACGTATCCGATTGCACTTGAAAGAGTCGGCTCTACAACAACATGGAATTTGCTGACAGATGACATCGAATGTAAAACATGCGGCAGAATCGACTGGGTCACATACAGCAACAACAGCGGTGTGATTAACGGCAAAAACATCCAGGTTAACCACAGCACAACTCCTAAATTCACACCACCCCCCGAAGAACCCCCGACCTTCAGCAGCACAGTTTCGTTCAACAAAGTTAAATACGGCGGTCTGCTTCCGGTTGGCGCAGATGAGTTTGCGTTTGATTTGTATAATGTAGATACAGGTGCTCTTATCGGTACATATGAAACCGATTTTAGCGGCACAGTTACAGTTGGCAATCTCGCTCCCGGCAGTTATGTGTTCAAAGAAGTTGTATCTCTCATTAAAACACAGGAACTCTGGGGTACAGGCGGACATGGTTATGACCATACTTGGAAGGCAGTTTATCCCGGTGGTGCTGATGGCTTGTATTTCACAGTTGCAGCAGATGGTAAGGTTACATGGAGAGATTCCGGTGACGAAAACCCAACAGTCAACAATATAATTAACTGCAAGCATGCGCTGCAGTGGACAACAGCAGAAGCTCTCGGCACAACAGACTGGTATATGGAATCACAAGGTCATACTCCGTTCAACGGCGGCTGGCTCTTAAAAGGCAACTGTGGAGCTTATGGTTATACAGTTGAAGAAGCAAGATGCGGCAGAGATTTGGTTATAAATCTGTGGTGTGAAGTCAGCCAAACAGGCATGATAATTTATGCTCCCGGCACAGCTCTTGACCACAAGTATATCGCAACTGATGAGCAAGCAGCAGGTTGTGCTAACTGGGGAGTTACAACAATATGGTGTACTCTTTGCGGCGATGTAGATTATATTTATCATACAGAACCTACCGGACACAACTATCAGGTAGTAGAAGGTTTTTGGAGAGTGTTGATGTGCACTAACTGGTGTGGCAGCTATATAGACGATCCGGATTGGTGCGAGGACCCCTGCTTCTCTTCACCTTGCGCGTGCCAGCCCATTGCTGATGACAATCTTGATAACGAAGACTAAGATTGATTAGTAAAACATAACCAACAACACAAAGGAACGGTTCTTGTGAGCCGTTCCTTTTTTATGGGGCTTATGGAGCTGTTGCAAAACAGCCCCTTGTTATATTTAAATCCCTCTGTTACAATACTAATATAGAGGACACAGGGAAGTATGGAGGGTTACTACAATGCCAAAACTGTTATATCAAGGACACGGAAGCTTTAGGCTTACAGCAAAAAACGGGACTGTTATTTATATAGACCCCTTTGCCGGTGCCGGTTATGACCTGCCCGCCGATATTATTCTCATTTCGCACCAGCACAGCGACCACAATAAAACACAGTTAATAACACAAAAACCGGATTGTACCGTTATTTCAAATTTCGAAGCGCTCGAGGGTGGCAAACACAACACTTTTAATCTGCACGGTATCAGCATCGAAGCTGTCGAAGCCGGATATAACAAAAACCACACACCAGAGGATAGTGTAGGATTTATAGTCACCATTGATGATGTGAAAATGTACTTCAGCGGCGACACATCAAAGACCCCTCAAATGTCTCAGTTTGCAGCAAAAGAGCTTGATTTTGCTTTCCTTTGTGCAGACGGCTTTTATAACATGGGACTCCCGGAAGCTGCCGAGTGTGCAAAGCTTATTAATGCCAAGCACAATGTCCCTGTTCACCTCAAACCCGGTGAGCTTTTCGACATGGAGCTTGCCGAGCAATTTATAGCACCCAACAGAGCAATAATAGAACCCGGGAAGGAACTTGATTTAAGCTTTTAAGGAGATGCGATGGAAAACTCTTGGGATGATGTCCTTGAAGAAACTGCTCCCGGAGCAGAAAATATGGACCTGTCGTGGATGGAGTCTTTTTGGACAACATTCACCGACTGCGTTATAGCACTCAGTGCCGAGCATGTTGTAACAAATGTACTCCAGAAGACAGATGCCAATATTTCTCTTTACAATCTGACAAACACATCTTTTTTGGATCTTGTTGTTGAAGAGGACATAGAGTTTGTATCAGCTAATCTCAATCAGCTTAAAACAGGTGCCGTTTCATTTGTGCGTTTTCAATTTTTATCAAGATTTGACAACTATTATCGTTTGACATTAGTTCCTTTTTATAAAGACGAAAAGTATGCAGGGTGCCGTGGTGTGGCTGTGGATGTCACAGATACTACCAAAAACGAGCTGTTATTATTGCGGCAGCGGATATCTATTGAAGAGGCTCGCAAGGCAGCTGACGCGGCAAACATGGCAAAAAGCGATTTTCTTTCACATATGAGCCATGAAATAAGAACACCTATGAACGCAATAATCGGTATGATCAGTATCGGTCTTGGCTCAAACGACATCGAAAGAAAGAACTATTGCCTGACAAGAGCAGACAGCGCTGCAAAGCATCTTCTCGGTATCATAAATGATATTCTGGATATCTCAAAGATCGAAGCAGACAAATTTGAACTATCATACAGTGCGTTTGATTTTGAGCGAACGCTAAAAAATATTGCAAATATTTCAAACGTACAGGCCGAGGAGAAAAAGCTTGACCTCATCGTAAACCTTGAAGATGACGTCCCTGCGTTTATTGTGTGCGACGAGATGCGACTATCTCAGGTTATTACCAACCTTCTTACAAACGCAATAAAATTCACTCCCGAAAAGGGTGTTGTAACGTTAAATATAAGCAATTTAAACGAGACGGAAGACAGGATAAATCTTAGAGTTGAGGTTGCCGACACCGGCATTGGCATGACGGAAGAACAGCAAAAACGTCTGTTTACACCTTTTATCCAGGCAGATTCCAGTATTGCAGGGCAATATGGCGGGACAGGGCTCGGTCTTGTTATCACAAAACAGATTGTTGAGATGATGGGCGGGAAAATATGGATAGAGTCCAAGCTCGGTGAGGGTGCAAGGTTCATTTTTTCTCTGGATTTAGAAAAAGCAAAAGGAAAACCCCGCAGGAAAACATACGAAAAAATAAACCTGCGTGATGTTAAAATCCTCGCAATAGACGATTGCAAGGATACCTTAGGATATTTTTCACATACGTTTGAATCCTTAAAGCTGCACTGTGATGTTGCATCTGACGGGGCTCATGCTATTCAAGTGGTACGCGACTCTATGGAAAACCCGTATAACTTGATTTTTATCGACTGGCAAATGCCCGATATGACAGGACTTGAGTTTGCACAAAAGGTCAGGGAGTTTAATAAGGAAACTTCAATAGTTATAATGATTTCCGCAAATGACTGGAACAAGATAGAGAAGGAAGCCATAGCCGCCGGTATTGATTACTTTATTTCCAAGCCTATTTTCCCGTCAATGCTAATAAACTCGGTCAACACATGTATGGGGATGGATATCTATGAATCTGTTGAGGATAAACAGGAAAGCAAGTCCGAGCGCACGTACGACTTTAGTCACAGCACAATTTTGATTGCCGAGGATGTTGAAATTAACAGGGAAATCATGTCCGCAATTTTAGATTGTACAGGTGTTCATATTGATTTCGCCGAAAACGGCAAAAAAGGGGTTTCCATGTTTAATGAAAACCCTGATAAATATGCTCTTGTGCTGATGGATATTAACATGCCCGAAATGGACGGCTTTGAAGCTACGCGCCTGATACGCGCTGTCGATTCTCTGCAGGCAAGTAAGCTTCCGATTATTGCTATGACAGCCAATGTGTTTAAGGAAGATATTGAAAAGTGCATTGCGGCAGGTATGAACGACCATATCGGGAAACCGATTGATACTGAAGAGCTTCTTAAAAAGCTAAGTCAATATTTAAGCTAACTTTGTTATAGCAATTATATGCTCACTATGCTCACGCGGTTTTGAATTACCCTCTATTTTTTTGCAAGATACTTACGCATGTCGATTGACACTGCTATCAATATCAGTGCGCCCTTGATTATAAACTGCATTGCCGAAGATACACTGAGCCATTGCAGCGCAACGCTTATAATTGTAAGCAGTATAACACCCGTGACAATACCGCTTATCTTCCCTGTTCCTCCCGTAAACGAAACACCACCTATAACGCAAGCAGCGATAGCATCAAGCTCTGCGTTTACTCCTGTTGTCGGTCCGTTTGAGCCTATACGCGCCGCTTCAATAAATCCCGAAAACCCGTATAAAATACCGGCATATGTAAATATCATTATTGTTGTTTTCATAACAGACACACCGGAAACATTTGCAGCTTCGGGGTTAGCACCAACTGCATACATGTTTTTCCCGAGTGTGGTTTTATTCCATATAAACCACGTTATCATCGTTGCTATCACCGCATAAAATACGTAATAAGGTATCGCTGTGTTCCCAAGCATAACATTATCCTTAACAAAATCACTGTAATTCTGAGTAAGACCGGATATGGGTCCGCCACCGTTTCTGCCCAGCTGTACATACCAAAGCACCACACCATAGAGCATCAGCTGCGTGGCAAGAGTAACTATAAACGGGTGGAGTTTAAACTTTGATACAAAAAACCCGTTAAACATCCCGATTAAGCCACCGATAACCATAACCAGCAGCATAACTGCAATAATCGGCGGTGCGGTCAGCTCCGGGAACATTTTTGGAGGGAATAACTCTAACGGTTTTTGCAATAAAGATGCACTGATGCAAGCCGTGAGTCCTAAAACTCTTCCCGCAGACAGGTCTGTTCCTGTCAAAACAATTATTCCGCCTACACCGAGAGCAAGAAACATAGAGGCTGCTGTACGTCTGAGAATATCAATTAGAGACGGGAATGATAAAAAGGTATTGGAATAGTTATTTTGAATACTATAAATCTGCACATATATAACCAAACCCGTAATTATAAAATAAATAGCATTTTTTACGAGAAAATCGCCCAGCTTAAACTCGCTTATCTTACTACCGGTCTTATTACTGTCACTCATACACTTATCTCCTAAAGGGTTTATACCCGCTCGGCAGCCATTGCCATAATCTCTTCCTGACTTGTAGTTGCCGGGTCGACCTCTCCGGTCAAATATCCGTTTGACATAACCAGAATTCTGTCACAAACTCCCAAAAGCTCCGGCAGCTCGCTCGAAACCATTATAACAGCCTTACCTTCTTTTGCAAGGTCTATCATAAGCTGATATATTTCATACTTTGCTCCGACATCAATGCCTCTTGTCGGCTCATCAAACAGGAAAATATCGGGATCTGTGAGTAACCAGCGCCCGAGTATAACTTTTTGCTGGTTACCTCCCGATAGTGACCTTATTTTTGTCTGTTGATTAGGTGTTTTTACTCTAAGCTTTTCTATTGCCCATGCTGTGTTTTCTTTCATTTTACTGTTACTAAGAAAAAGCTTCATTACTTTACTTTTATCCAAGCTGGCAATAGCTGTATTCTCACGGATGTTTAACACGCTAAAAATTCCTGTTGCCCGTCTTTCTTCCGTCAGCATTGCAATTTTATGCTTTTTTGCTTGTCCGGAGGTCTTGTTTTTTATAAGCTCTCCGTCTTTTTTTATTGTTCCCGACTTTGTTGTTGCCAGACCAAAGATGTTCTCGAGCATCTCTGTACGTCCCGCTCCAACAAGTCCCGCTACTCCGAGAAGTTCCCCTTTTCGCAGTTTAAAAGATACATCATGCAGATTTTGATACAAAGCGGTGAGCCCTTCCACCTCCAAAACTACATCACCGGGGACATTATCTTTAGGAGGATATACACTGCTAAGCTCCCTTCCTACCATTTGAGTTATTATCTGATCGATAGTGAGCTCTGCAGCCGGTGTTGTCGCAACGAGCTTTCCGTCACGAAGCACAGTAACTTCGTCGGATATTCTTAAAATTTCACTCATCCGGTGGGATATATATATAATTCCGCATCCTCTGTCTCGAAGGTTATAGATAATGCGGAAAAGATGGTCAACTTCAATGTCAGTCAGTGATGATGTCGGCTCATCGAGCACCAGCACCTTACTGTTATATGATACCGCTTTTGCAATTTCTACCATTTGTCTTTGTGATACGGACAGGGTTTTTATTATAGCTTTAGGATTTATCGACGATATTTCCAAATCATCAAATATCTTTTGAGTAGCTTTTAGCATCTTATGATGACTGATTCCTGTAATCCCTACCGGAAAACGTCCAAGCCATATATTTTCCATAACGCTGCGTGTATGAACCTGATTTAGTTCCTGGTGTACCATAGCGACACCGTTTTCCATTGCCTGTTTGGAGTTGGAAAATTTCACCTTTTTTCCATCGAGATAAAACTCGCCACTGTCAGCTGAGTACAGCCCGAATAAGCATTTCATCAATGTAGATTTGCCCGCTCCGTTTTCACCCATTAAAGAATGGATTGTACCCGGACGCAGGTCCATGCTCACATTATCAAGAGCCTGCACCCCCGGAAATGCTTTACTTATATTCTCAATTTTAAGAAGTGTTTGCTTCATATTAATACCACTTAAAAGGAAGGCGACCAATAACGGTCGCCTTATCCCTCTGCTTTTTATATGTTAGCCTGTGAAAATCGCATATGGCACACGGATTTTTGCTACACCTGCGTCGATGTTATAGCTGCCTGTGTTTGCCATCAGGTCACTGCCTGCTGCGATGTTCTTTGAAAGAGCAACAATTGTTTTTGCCATTCCTACTGCATCTTGCAGAATTGTGGCTGTCATTTTGCCGTCTTTAATTGCTGTTTGTGCAACGTCTGTTGCATCAACACCAAATACCGGGATAAAATCGCCGCTACCTGTGTTCCAGCCTACTTCGTTCATTGCTTCAATAGCACCCAGAGCTGCATCGTCATTGTTTGCAATGACGAGCTCAATGCTGCCATCACCAAGCGGGTTTGCTGTCATCGCTGTACGCATGAGGTCTGCTGCATTGGCTGCTGACCAGTTTGCATACAGGAAGAAATTGCTTATACCGTCGTCATCATATTGTGTGCTTGTTTCATTTGCTGCAGACGGAACAAGAATTGTACCGCCAAGGATCTCATTGGCTGTTGATACCGAATAGAATGTACGGCCAAAGGCTTCTGCGTTTCCGTGCTCACCGCGGAGCATGACATAGCTGATTGTGCCGTCGCCGTTAAGGTCAAACTTCGAGAGGTTGTCACCTTGCTTTAAGAAGTTTGCAATTGCTTCACCCTGCATAACACCGGCTTCGTCTGCATCTGTTCCTACGAATGCTGCTTTGTCATATGAATTGATGACATCATCGCTGACTTCGCGGTTGAAGAAAATAATGGGTACATTTTCTTCTTTTGCCATGTTTACTATGTTCATAGCTGCTTCTTCAGAACCTGTTGTAACAATGTTTACTATGAGCAGGTCTGTTCCTTGTGTGAGCGCTGTTCTCACCATTTCTGTCTGTCTTGACTGGTCTTCCTGGCAGTCGTGCATGGTCACATCGATGTTGGAAACACCGTCGAACTCAGCTATCATAGCGTTACGTACGCTTGTCAGATAAGTGTCGGCAAATGTGTACCAAAATACATCGGCTTTAATGGAACCGCCACCGGAAGGGCCGTCGTCTGAGTCGCCGCCGCAAGCTGCTACAAAAACTGTCAGCATGCAAATGGCCATCAGAATTGCTAAGAATTTTTTCATTATATTTCCTCCATAATTGTTTTTTATGTTACCACCCGTCAGTTTATAGCAAAAAGGGTGCATTTGTCAACAAAAATGTTAAACTTCACCCTTTTTCACCGAATATTGTATCAATAGATTATGTAGAAAGTTATGCAAACTAATCGAGATTTAAGTCAGCTTTTGTGTAGTACCCTGAGTCAATAAGCAGTGCCTCAAAGTTGTTTGCATCACCGAATACAGGGTCGCAAATGAATGTCGGAATAATACCTGTGCCGTTGTCATAATCAGTTGTATTATTAACCGGAACGGTTTCACCGTTAAGGAGAGCCTCGACCATTTTTACTGTTTGGTTTGCAAGTGTGCGCGTGTCTTTAAACACGCTCATGCTTTGATAGCCTGCAATTATGTTGATGACAGACGTTTTCTCACAGTCTTGACCTGTGATAAGCGGGAATGTGTCAGCTGTGAATCCTGCGCCTTGAAGAGCAGCCGTGACGCCTTGTGCTGTTGAGTCATTTGAGCACATAACTGCATCCAGCCTTTGTCCGTTCGGGCTGTAATTGTGAGCAGTAATAAGGTTTTCCATACGGGTCTTTGCATTTCCGGAATCCCATTGGATTGTGGCAACCTGTGCAATTAAGGTTTGTCCGCTCAGACACTCGAGTGTGCCGTTAACCAGGTAAGGTTGTAAAACCTCCATAGCACCGCCAAAAAAGAAATTTATGTTGTTATCTCCGGGGTCGCCTGTAAAAAACTCAATGTAGTACGGCCCTCCGCCTGCTTTTAGGTTCAGCTTTTCTTCAAGGTATGTTCCTTGAAGTGTTCCGACTTTCCAGTTGTCAAATGTTGCATAGTAACTCACTGCGTCTGTACCCATAATAAGACGGTCGTAAGCAATGACTGCAATGCCCTTGCTTTTTGCATCTGCAAGAACCTGGGTTAATCTGCCGCCTTCGATTGCTGCAATGACAAGCACGTCAACACCTGATGCAATCATACTCTCGATTTGGCTCACCTGTGTCGGGTGGTCGTTATCGGCATATTGAAGCTCGACCTTGAAGCCTGCATTTTCAAATGCTTCTTTCATGTTATCGCCGTCTTGATTCCAGCGTTGCAGCTCTTTTGTCGGCATTGATATGCCTACTGTTTTCTCACCGGGAGAACCTCCGTCACATGCTGCTGCAAATGCTGCCAGCATACAGATAACCATCAGGATTGCTAATAATTTTTTCATCTAAAAATACCTCCGATAAATTATACTATGCTCTATGGTGTCAGCTTCAATCTTGTGTATCAACAGAAGTTTCTTCGTTTTGCCAACCGATAGGCTTTAGATATTTTACCAAACAACGCCACAGCTCAAGTGACGTAAACGGTTTGCCCAAACAATCAGCCATTCCGCTTTTTTTGTAAAGTACCAGGTCATCTCTCATTACATTGGCTGTCACCGCTATAATCGGGACTCCTGTATTTAGTTTTAAAATCTCTGCTGTTGCTTCGATCCCGTCCATCACCGGCATGTGTATATCCATAAAGATCAAATCAAATTGCTTGTTGCCATTTGATACTCTCTCTTCAACCAAATCCACACCGATTTTACCATTTCCGGCAACGACTGTTTTTAACCCTACTCTGGCAAGCTGTTCAACAACTATCTGCTGATTGATACTATTGTCTTCACAAAGCAGAACCTCACCTTCGAAAATAGGCTTTTCATTATTGCTGTATATGATGTATTCAGCAGTGTCAAGCTCTTCGTCTATCTCTTCAAACTTGAAAGTAATCACAACTTTAAAAATACTTCCCTCGCCGGGTTTACTATCGACGCAAATTGTTCCGTCCATCATTTCAATGAGTTTTTTTGTAACTGAAAGCCCAAGCCCGCTTCCGCCATATTCCTTCAAAATACCACTTTCAGCTTGTGCAAACGGGTCAAATATTATTTCCTTCTGCTCGTCTGTAATGCCTATACCGGTATCTTGAACCTCAAAGCTCATAGTGAGTTTTGATTCTGTTGTGCTTATAATGCCGGCGCGCATTTCAATAGAGCCTGTATTAGTATATTTCACGGCATTTAAGAGCAAATTCACAATAACCTGCCGCAGTCGCAGCGGGTCTCCAAGCAGCCTCTTGCCGGCCATCGGATCGGTAATAAAACTTAGCTTTAAACCTTTTTCTACCGCTTTTGGCAGTATCAAAGTATTGCAGGAAGCGAATATTTCATCAATATCAAAAGGTATTTCATCTAACATAACCTGTCCGAACTCAAACTTTGAAGTGTCGAGCAAGTCGTTAATGATTTGCAAAAGCCACTGCGAGCTTTTTAGTATCTCCGACAAATAGTCTTCGGTTTTCTTAGAAATATCGTCGTCCATTGCAAGCTCGGAAAACCCGACAATACTATTCATCGGAGTGCGTATCTCGTGACTCATGTGTGCCAAAAATCTGTCTTTTACGTGACTGGCAAGCTCCACAGCTTCTATACGTCGCTGCTCTTTCATTATTTCAACTGTTTTGTTGACAGTTTTTCTTGTAACCAGGTAATTTGTCAGGGAAATCACAAAAGCAGGAAGTATTAGGATAAAAACCGCTACAATTCTTATCCTGTTCATAATTGATACAAAGTAATCATAGTAATAATCAATACCAAGCAGTCCTACGAAGCTGCCTTCATTTGTATAAACAGGTGCCATTCCGACTATTGCCTTGCCATGCTCATCATCAAAGAAATCAAACAATGGCTCTTGATTTATGAACATTGGCTGTAGTTCTTCCCACCCTACAGAATATCTGTTGATATCGTTATAATAATCGTCATTTTCAAAAGCATCAAAAACGCCCTCACCCAATACTACATCCAAAAGCCACATGGCATTAAGTGGTGTGCCGGACTGCGCTCCGAAATGCTGCGAGTTCTCCTCACTTACGAAATACACCACATCCTCATCACTGAGCCAAACAGATAAATATGCAAATCTGATATTCTCGCTAATGTCATACAGATCAAAGAAACTTGCAAGATGCTTATTGGCTTCGTGCTGCGGAAGCTCTGCAAACGGCAGGTTTTTTAGCTCATCGACATCTTCGTCTGTCAAATCCATCTCGTTTGCAATGAGAATAGCCATGTTTTTTACATTACTCCCGATACGGTCAAAAACTACATCCTGAACAACATTACCTATATAAAAAATGGCTAAAACTATTGCAACAACATAGATAGTTGTAAAAATAGTAATAACCCGGATAATAGGCTTGCCTTGTTTCAACTTGAAACCTCCAACATGCTATTGTATAAACTTACTAACCCAGCTAATATAGCATAAAACGCAAGATTTGTAAATAAAACCACTTTTTTAGGCAAGGTTTTGAACCAAAGTGAGTTTAACGACGATAAGTATAGCAGAAAGATTACTTTTATAGCTTACTTTTATAGCGAAGATTTTACATCTGAAATCTTTGCGGGAAAGGGAATAAAAATGAAAAGGATTATATCTGTTTTATTAGCGATAATGATGCTTGTATCATTTATTGCTGCGTGTAGCAAAGCAACCGGGGACGAGGATGACCCCGATCAGGCACAAATAATTACACATCAGCCTGAATATACAGCATTCCCCGATCTGTCAAACACCATACCAAATATTGATAACCTTGTGCTCTTAGGTGATGTGCTCTATTTTACATCCGCAGAAAACACTCCGGATGAAACGTTTTTTATAGGCACCACATTATATTCAATTAATTTAGACGGTACAAATCTGACACAACTGCCGGGCTACAGTGAAGTTTATAATCCTCCGTCCGATGCTTTGGGTGGCGAATCAGTAATTTTCTCCATGTGTGTTGATACAAGTGGAAATATATGGGTTGCCGAGGCTGTTTATTATTATGTATTTGAATTATCTGCTGATATGAACATGGAAGACTCACCTAAATCGCAGATTTGGGATAAAAGAATGTCTGTCGGTAGTGATTATACTGTCAGAAAGCTTGATTCAACCGGTAGTGAAATATTAACAGTAGAATTAGACATATCTGAAGCAATGCGGGATTTCTACTATATCAATGGTGTTTCCTGTGATAGCTACGGCAATGTAATTATAGCCTCTGTTATGGGTATATCAGTATTTGACCAAGACGGAAATAATCTTTTTGACCTTGCTTTCTCGGGTCATTTCAGACGTTTAATCCCTATGTCCGATGGCACAACAGCAGTTCCAAACATGGGCGAGATGCTTCATACAATTGATTTTGAAAACAAGACCTGGGGAAAGACTATATCACTGCCTTCAAATGCTTTTAATATTTTTGCCGGGAACGATGATTTTGATATCGTTTTTAATGACGGAGAGAAATTATATGGTCTTAACGTTCAAACAGGAGATGTGGAAGAGGTTTTAAACTTTTTAGACAATGGCATTATTCCCGGAATTATCAATAATCTGCTTTTTTTACCGGATGGTCGCATAATGATGACAAACAAACCGATTTTACATATGAGTGATACTAAGCTTCATGTTTTTGCTGTTAAATCGCCTGAGCAGTTGGAAAATCAGGAGATAATTGAACTTACATTTGCAGTTAACCGACCGGAAAATGATATAAAAAGTGCAGTCATGGAGTTTAACAGCAAAAGCTTAACCCATCGTATTGTACTTGTTGACTATTATAATAATAATTCAGACTGGTTTGAAGTTGTAGATAAGCTTGCTATGGATATTCTCACAGGAAATGCGCCGGACATTATCTATGTTCCATTAATACCTTATGAGCAGTGGTCAAACAGAGGATTATTTGTTGATTTATATCCTTATATTGATGCTGACCCCGAGCTGCAGCGCAGTGACTTCTTTGAGAGTATTTTTAAAGCTGCAGAAGTCAGTGGAGGGTTGTACACAGCTTGTCCGAATTTTGCAATATCTACAATTGCCGGTGTTCCGTCGGTGTTGGGAGAAGAAATGGGATGGACCTGGGACGAGTTTATGACAGTTATAAATAATAATCCAAAAGCTTCGTCCCCGATTGCTTATGGTGAATATGAAAAAACTACCGCCTTATGGTCTTGGCTTCAAAATACTATAGGAGAGTATGTTGACTGGGTTTCCGGAACTGCACATTTTGACAGAGGTGACTTTGCTGAGCTACTGGAGTTATGTAAAAGACCTGCCATTTCTTATGGTAATGATTATGTGCCGATACGTGACAGAGTCGCAAAAGGCGAACATATTATGCACGAGATAAGCATGTATACATTTATGTCATATCATTATATGCGTTACGATTTAAACGAAGAAATTGTATTTAAAGGATACCCGACAGAAAACGGAGCCGGACACTATGCAAGAGCGGGAGCACTTGGTGTGTCCATAACATCAACGTGCAAAGACATAGACGGCGCGTGGGAATTCGTCCGGACCTTTCTGACCGAGGACTGGCAGCAAAACAGACCGGGTAACCATTTTATGTTCCCGACAAATAAAAATGTGTTCAATGAAATGCTGAAGGAAGCAATGACACCACCTGAAGAAGAACAATGGGTAACACCATATCTTGGTGAACCATACTTATCAAATGCAGCGCTCACTCAAGACGAGGCCGATCAAATAGTTGCTATGATAAATTCTATATCGGGGTTTGTGGGATTAATGCCTCCGGTTTTGGAAAATATTATTTTGGAAGGAGCAGCAGATTATTTTGCAGGTCAAATAACTATTGAAGATGCTGTCAGAATAATACAAAACCGCACATCGATATTTATAGCTGAACAGAGCTAGGCAATAAAAGCAAAGATAGTTTCTTAAAAATCATTTTGCTGCAATGCTTTTTACAGCATTTATAATTGTGGCAGTTCAGGTAACTGTCGTATTTGGAATATACTTAAGCTACGGATGGTCTACTTTTGCAAATTCCGGACTTCACAGTGTCTTTAAACTCCTAAGCTACAACTGGTTTTCCGGCACATATTTGCAATACTTTATTCTTGTCGGTTTGCTGTTTCTTGTTGTTTCGCTTGCGATTACGTTGCTTCTTTTTATCTTTTCGAAGCTGAGCCGAAATTATATAACCTTGCTTTTAGCAACTGTTCCGACTGTTATTGTTTTGTTTGCTTTGTTCATGAATCTCTTTAGAGATCCGTTTACGATTTATTCACCTGACGGTTTTACGTTTTACCGTATGTTCCCGATTCCGTTTGTGGAGGCGTATATTTGCATTGCGATGCTGCTGCTTGCTGCAATCCCGGCAGGAGTGGTGCTCCTGCACCAAAGAAGAGCGGAGATTTAAAGGATGTTTTGCCAATCTCTTCTGGCA
>Ga0123356_10003544_pt1 | contig 16319 bp, 13 predicted proteins | sample TergutEmb28metaG_2_FD_92546 | JGI IMG/M metagenome (GOLD analysis project Ga0123356, IMG submission 92546) | Embiratermes neotenicus P3 segment gut microbial communities from Petit-Saut dam, French Guiana - Emb289 P3 | ecosystem: Host-associated > Arthropoda: Insects > Digestive system > Gut ...
AAAATATATTACAACAGAAAAAATATTAGTTATTTTATTCAAAATAAAAATATTAAAGAAATATATACAGAATATTTATCTTTATTTTATATGACAATGAAAGAAGACATGCCACTTGTATATGAAAGATTAATACCATTTGGTGATGATTATACAGGCATAGCAGAAAACATAGATAAAGAAATAGAAATACTTAACCAACAAAATTATTCATCTATAATTTTTATTCCTGAAGGAAATTGCTTAATAGAAAATAGGGTTATACATTTTATTATTAGGCTAATCGCAAATGCGCTGATATCCTATCAAATTAAGGATAAAATATCATTTTTATCAAAATATTCGAAAAACAAGGAATATATATTTGATAAAAATATTACAATCATAGATGATCCATTTTTATTATATGGAATTAATAAACATTTATATGATAATGAATGTGAACCTTGTAAAAAAAAGATATTAATTAAGAATGGAAAAATTAATGATTATTTAAGCAATAAAAATGATGCTAAGTTATTAAATTGTACAAGTGGAAATGTATTTTCATCACCATCAGAATTTCAAAAAATAATAACACATACAAATTTAGTATTAGAACTATCAGAAAAAACAAATAATGATATAAAAATAGATTTCATATTTGATTATGTTGATATGTCATTCAACTTTAATATTATGAATGGAGATATGAATGGAATAATTTGGGGTAGAAAAATGTCAGGAAATAATACGGGGAATTGTAGAATTAATATATATGACAATATAATTAATTTTTTTAATAATATTAAAAGTTTTGGTGAAATGCATTATTATTCAGGATATTATTTTCCATTAATAATGAAATATTATTAGGAGTTATTATGAATAACATTTTAATAAATTTAGAAAATATAAATTTTGCTTATAAAAAAAATGTACCTATATTGAATGGGTTGTCAATGCAAATTAATAAAAATAGTATATTTGCTATACTGGGGCACAATGGAGCCGGTAAAACAACAATATTACGATTAATTGCAGGATTAATAAAGCCGCAAAAAGGTAATATAGTATGGGAAATAAAGGATAATAAAAATATTTGCTTTATGCCCGAAGGGTTAGGATTGTATCCACGGTTATCAGGTTATGATAATTTGAAAATCAGATTATTAACATATAATAAAGAAGTGAGTAAAAATGAAATTATTAATATTTTGGAAAAAAATGATTTATCAGAACATGCAAATAAACAGGTAGGTTTATGGTCTACCGGAATGAAAAGAAGATTAAGTTTAGTATGTGCACTAATGACAGAACCGAGTTTATTATTATTAGATGAACCCTTTACAGGAATTGATCCGGTATCACAAAAAATAATGCAAAAAATGATTCAGGAAAAATCAAGCATATGTACTATAATATTTAGCAGTCATGATTTAAGTCTTGTAAAGAATATTTCTACAGATATTTCAATTATTAAAAATGGAAAACATGAATTTTATACAAATAAACGAGAGGATTTGGAAAATATTGATAAAATATATTTTGAAAAACATTAAATATAATGTGATGTTTATGACAATTTATAAAAAAACCGTTCCATTCTGGTTTCCAGCCGCAAGAGCTTCGATGATTCGGGGTTTGCCGCCGTTTGCAAGGATTGCGGGTATACCGTAAGATACTGCCATTGCTGCGGCATCAAGTTTTGTTGCAATTCCGCCTGTGCCAAAACTGTTAGCTGCACCTATGGTGATGCTTTTCCGTATTTCGTCAATGTCGCGTACTTCTTCGACAAGAGCTGCCTGCGGAAATTCTTTGGGGTTTTTATCATATAGTCCGTCGATGTCGCTTAAAAGTATTAAAAGATCCGCGCTCCACAAAATTGACGAACGCGCCGCAAGCGTGTCGTTATCGCCGATTTTGATTTCTTCGACAGAAACTGTGTCGTTTTCGTTGATGATAGGTATTATTCCTTCGTCTACCAATGTAAAAAGCGTATTGCGCATGTTTAATGTTCTGTTGGGATCATTAAAATCATCGCGTGTTAAAAGTATTTGGGCAATGTGAAGATTATATTCAAACACTGTTTGCTGTTCAAATGCGCGGCGCCATGCATCCATAAGTTCAACCTGCCCGACTGCGCATAAAGCCTGCCTGTAGTGTATGTCTTTTTTACGCGCCCATTTGTCCATTGTGGAAAGTCCTGCTACCTGAGCGCCGGAAGATACGATAACAATCTGTTTGCCGCTTTTCATGAGCGCTGCAGTCTGTTCTGCAAATTCCGAAATGAATTTTGTGTTAATTTTTCCGTCGCTGCCGGCAAGAGTATTGGAACCGATTTTTATTACAATTTTTCTTGCATCTTTTATTAATTGCATTATCATGTTGTTACCTGATCATTTTTTATTCAGCTTCGGATTTGCCCGCTTCCAGTTACAAGGTACTTTATTGTTGTAAGCGCATCAAGTCCCATCGGTCCTCTTGCATGAAATTTCTGGGTGCTGATACCAAGTTCTGCGCCGAAACCAAACTGACCGCCGTCTGTAAAACGTGTCGATGCGTTAACATAAACACAGGCTGCATCCACTAGCGCCCGGAATTTTTCCGCCGACTTTAAATCGTTGGTAAGAATGGCTTCTGAATGTTTTGTTCCGTATTGGTTGATATGCGCAATTGCTTCATCGCAGGAAGAAACAGTTTTTACAGCAAGTATATTGTCAAGGAATTCCGTTTTCCAGTCTTCTTCGGATGCATCTTTTAAAACAAGCCCTGCGGGAAGTGCATCAGATTCAAAGCCTTTAATGACAGCATTATTTGCATCATTGTCACAGCGCAGTTCGCATTTACCTGCAAGAACAGATGCAATTTCCGGCATTATGGCAAGAGCATCCTTGTGTACAAGCAATGTTTCCACAGCATTGCAAACACCCGGTTTTTGAAGTTTTGCATTAAGAATTATATCAATTGCATTATTCATATCTGCACTTGGTTCGATGTATATATGGCAGTTGCCTTCACCGGTTTCAATCACAGGAACACGCGCATTTTCCACAACACGCCGGATTAATTCATGTCCTCCGCGCGGCAGCACTGCATCAATATATTCGCGCGCTTTAAGAATTAAATCAACTTCGTCTCTGCTGCCTGACTGCGCAAGAGCCACAGCATCAGCTATTCCGCGATTGCTTAACCCTGCTTTGATAATCCTGACCAGTTCCTTGTTTGATTCAAGCGCTGATGATGAACCGCGCAGCAATATAGAACAGCCAGCTTTGTACGCAAGAGCGGCGCAGTCAACTGTAACATTGGGACGGGATTCATAAATAATTGCCGCTACACCGATTGGTACTGTTACTTTTTCAATCTGTAAACCATTAGGCAGCGTCCAACCCGCCTGCACTTTGCCAATCGGGTCTTCCTGTCTGATTACAACATCAACCCCTTCGATTATACCGTCAATTCTTTTGTCATTTAAAAGAAGACGGTCAACAAGGCTCTCCTTCATTCCGTTTTTGCGGGCTTGTTCTACATCGTGTGCATTCGCTTCCAAAATAACAGCCCTGTTTCTGCCGATTTCTGCAGCTACATCAGACAGCGCTCTGTCTTTAGCTTCACGATTTTGCGCCGCAAGTTCTGCCTGAGCCTGTTTTAGAGAAATAAAAACTGATTCCAATGGATTTAACATGTCATTACTTTATCCAATAATTTCTGAATGAACAAGAGCAGCAAAGAAAGTTTTATTAAATATTCATTAATCAAATAAAAAATAAAAAAAACAGGTTTTATTATCATCAAAATAGTAATATAATATTATTTAAATTATTTATGAATATAAAAAGAAAAATTTTAATCCCAATGATTTCGCTTACTATCGGGTGCTGCGCAGTTATTCTTTTGTCATCTATTCTTCTTTTTAACAGGGAATTAAATAATGCCATGTATGACAAAATCAATGTCGCTGCAATGGTCGCGGAACATGAAATTGCAAATTTAAAAACAAATGCGCATATAGCCGCGCTTGGAATTGCCACCAATCCGGATTTGATAGAAGCGCTTAAATACGGCGACAGAGACAGAATTAACACTACAACAACTGCTCTTCAGGTGCTTGCTCAAATTGATTACTGCACAATTCTTGACAGCAAAGGCATTGTATTATTCAGATCACATGAACCGGAAATATACGGCGACAGTCTTATACATCTGCCTCATGTCAGGCAGGCAATAAACGGCAATACCGAAACATATGTAGCTCAGGGTGTAACGATCCGTCTCGGCGCTTATGCAGGATCACCGATATACGACAGCAATATGGATATGATAGGCATTGTTTCATTGGGATTCAGGCTGGACACTCAGGAATTTGTTTACAGGTTAAATGATTTGACCGGTTGCGAAATTACAATATTTTTAAACGAAGAGCGCGTATCTTCGACAATTCAGAACGAAGACGGAACATATGTTTTGGGAACAAGAGCGCCGGAAGAAGTCGGAAATATTGTATTGTCAGGAGAATCGTATTTCGGAAAAATACAGCTTTTTGGCAATGATGTTCTGACAAAATATTCACCATTATACGGCGCAGTTGATGAAATTGTAGGAATGGTTTTTGTAGGTTATTATACAGCGGAAGATACAGGTAAAGTATTATTCTTTATTTTAAGCGGAGCGCTGATTACGCTTGTTGTATTGATAATATGTATAATAATTGCACGATTTGTTTCCGGTGTAATCGAACACAGACTGGAAAACATGATGCGCGAAGTTCATGAAGCTGATGAAGCGGCAAACAAGGCAATAGCGGAAAAAAATACGCTGTCCAATCTTGGTGATATAATGAACGGACTGGATACAATGATATATGTTACAGATCCGATTACAAATGAAATTCTGTTCATGAATAATACCATGAAGCAGCATTACGGAATCGAAGGCGATTGTGTCGGGCAGTTATGTTATAGGCTTTTACAGAAAAATCACGGCAGCAAATGCAGTTTTTGTCCATGTTTCCAGCTGGAAAAAGAACCGGAAAAAACTATTTTCTGGGAAGAACACAGTTCATTGACAAATAATATTTACCGCAATGTAGACAGATATATAAAATGGTCCAACGGAAAAACGGTTCATATACAGCATTCAGTTGACATGACAGAATTAATCAATGCTAAAAATTTCGCAGAGCAAAGCAGCCATTACAAGAGCGCATTTCTGGCAATAATGAGTCATGAGATACGCACTCCAATGAACACAATTTTAGGCGTAACAGAAATTCAGTTAAGAGATGAAATTCTGTCTCCGGAAACAGAAGAAGCTTTTGAAAAAATATACGAATCAGGTGATTTATTATTAAATATTATAAACGACATTCTTGATCTTTCCAAAATCGAAGCCGGTAAACTGGAATTGTCTCCTGTCAAATATGATATTCCAAGCCTGATTAACGATACTGCGCAGTTAATCCGACTGCGTTATGAAAGCAAGGCAATCGATTTAATTCTTCACGTAGACGAAAACACTCCTCTTGAGTTATATGGTGATGAACTTCGCATCAAGCAGGTTCTGAACAATATACTTTCCAATGCATTTAAATATACCGAAAGGGGAAATGTAAAATTTTCTGTAAGTTCTGAAAATGAGAAAAACGAAAATGTAACTATTGTTTTCAGCATAAGTGACACAGGACAGGGAATGACAGAAGATCAAATTGAAAAGCTCTTTGACGAATATACAAGATTCAATATAGAAGCCAATCGCACAACTGTCGGCACCGGATTAGGAATGAGCATTACACACCGGCTGATTAAATTTATGAATGGCAGTATAAATGTAGAAAGCAAACCGGGTAATGGTACTTTGTTTACTGTCAGAGTTCCGCAAATACGCATGGGTTCAGCTGTTTGCGGTCCTGAATTAGCAGATAATTTAAAAAAATTCCGTTTCCAAAGCAATGCAATCAATAAAAAAACGCAATTTATCCGGGAATATATGCCTTATGGAAGCGTTCTTGTTGTGGATGATGTTGAATCAAATCTATATGTTGCAAAGGGAATGCTGGCCCCTTACGGATTAAAAATAGAAACAGCATCCAGCGGATTTGAAGCTGTCGAAAAAATTAAAGCCGGTAATGTATATGATATTTTATTAATGGATCATATGATGCCGATAATGGATGGCATTGAAGCGGTAAAAATTATACGTGACGGCGGATATAACCACTGTATACTCGCCCTGACCGCCAATGCATTAATTGGATGTGAAGAAATGTTTTTAAAAAACGGTTTCAACGGTTTTATATCCAAACCGATTGATTCACGCGAGTTGAATTTTTTATTGAATGAATTTATACGTAACAAGAAACCGCCGGAAATTGTAGATGCAGCGCGCCGTGAACAACGCGAAGAAAAATTCAGAAAAGCAACCGTTGAACAAAATGTTTCCAAATCGCCTGATTTGATAGCGTCATTTTTACGGGATGCTTTAAATGCAATTAATGTTCTGGAAAACATGAGTAATAAATTAAACGCACTTTCTGACGATGAAGTGTATATGTACATCATCACAGTCCATGGAATGAAAAGCGCTCTTGCAAATGTAGATGAAAAAGAACTGTCAGGTATTGCGTTTAAACTGGAATTGGCAGGAAAGGACAGAAATTTTACAGTAATGTCGGATGAAACACCGTCATTTATTAATTCGTTAAAATCACTGATAACAAAATACAAACCGGAAGATGAAATAAATGATACGGATATATCAAACGATGATTTACTGTATTTAAATGACAGTTTGTTAAACATAAAAACAGCATGTGAAGCATTAAACAAGCAGGCTGTAAAAATAATTCTGAATAGCCTCAGGCAAAAAAAATGGCCGGATCATATTAACTCTGCTCTGGAATCCATTTCGGTTCATTTACTGCACAGCGAATTTGATACTGCCGCAAACATTGCGTTTGATACAATGAAAATTAACGTATAACGCCTGGTTTAGCAAGGCTTGCGTTTAACGCTCCGCACCGGGTTCCTTCGTTTATTGAAGCCATAAAATCCATTTCGGTTTCACGGTTATTACATGGAAGTAAAGATGCAGCAAGCCCGGCTGTAAATGCATCTCCGCAGCCGGTAGTGTTAACAGCTTTTACCGGATTAAATTTAACGCAAAAAAAATTATCTTCCTGCGCTGCATATATTTCACGGCTGCCGTTTGTAAGAACAATGCGGCATCTGTATTTTTTAACAATATCCATCATAACAGATTTTATCTGTTCTATTGCTCCTGTATCATTAAATGACAGTTCATTATTTTTTACCAGTTGCGGTGTAAAAGTTGATGCAAACTCATATAGGTTTGGCTTTACAATGTCCGGTTCATATTTTAAACATTGAATTAAATCATTTCCTCTTATATCCAGAACAACATACAAGCCTTTTTCTTTTGCTATTTTTACCATCAAAGGAATAACTGTATCAGAATAACCTGCCGCTTTTGTACCGGAGATAATCAGGGTGTGGGGAATAGATGGCATAGAATGAGTATCAAGAAGTGCGTTGAATTTTTCGAGCAGTAATTTTTCAGTACCGGCAGCGACAGGTTCTGATTCTTCAACAAATTCAGTAACATCTCCTGATGTAATAAATGTATAACAAAAACGGATTTGGCTGTTGCTTTCCGCCCATTTAACAGATAGTCCGTCTTTCTCACAAAGCGAAAGAAAAAGCGGACGCATTTCACCGCCAAGATGTGTCAAATGTACTGCATCTTTTCCCAGTTGATTCAAAACACGCGTAACGTTGATTCCCTTGCCGCTGACATCCAGGCGGTGATTGGCAGTGCGGTTTACAGCGCCAGGTACTATTGAGTTATAACACAGAGTTTTCTGTATCGTAGGATTAAGACATATTGTTAAAAACATTACTTGATATTACTTGATCCTCTTATATGATTTAATTTCCTGTTTCAGTTTTACTGCGAGTTCTGCCCGCGGTACACGGATTTGTTCCATAGAGTCGCGGAAGCGCAGTGTAACTGTTCCGTCTTCCTTTGACTGGTAATCCACAGTAACACAGAACGGAGTGCCTGCTTCGTCCTGTCTGCGGTAACGCCGTCCAATCGCCCCGGACTGATCATAATCTGTTGCGTAGTCGTCCTGTAGTTCTTTGCGTATGTCATGTGCAAGTTCGGCAAGACCGTCTTTTTTCATCAGCGGAAGAATTGCAACTGTAACTGGCGCCAAAGCTGGGTGGAAGCGCAGGACAGTGCGGATATCATCTGCGTCTCCTTTGTCGGCTACTTTTTCTTCATCGTAGGCATCGCAGAGAATCATCAATACATTGCGCGTAAGTCCTGCTGACGTTTCGATGATGTAGGGTATGTAGCGTTCATTATTGTTATCCTGATCGATGTACTGCATATCCTTGCCGGAAAACTGCGAATGCCTGCCAAGATCATAATCTGTACGGTTATGAACGCCTTCAAGTTCCCGCCAGCCCATCGGGAAAAGATATTGAATGTCGTAGGCATCTTTCGCGTAATGGGCAAGTTCATCAGGTCCGTGTTGATGCCAGCGCAGATGATCCATTTTTACGCCGAGTTTTTCGTAGTATGCCCATCGCTGTTTTTTCCATTCGTTAAACCATTCTTCGTCTGTGCCGGGTTTTACAAAATACTGCATTTCCATCTGTTCAAATTCGCAGGTGCGGAAAATAAAGTTTTTGGTTACGATTTCGTTACGAAAAGCCTTTCCAATCTGAGCAATGCCGAACGGGATTTTCATCCTGTTGGATTGAATTATATTTTTGTAATTTACATAAATTCCCTGGGCTGTTTCCGGGCGCAGATAAATGGTACTTGCGGTATCTTCTGCGGCGCCTATGTTGGATTTGAACATCAGGTTGAATTTGCGGGTATCAGTCAATTCTCCTCCGCAATCCGGGCATTTTTTAGAAGTTATGTTTTCTTCCGGAATCATGTCCGCGCGAAAACGGCTTTTACATTTTTTGCAATCGACCAGCGGATCAGTAAAATTTTCAACATGCCCGGAGGCTTCCCATGTGCGGGGGTGCATTAAAATTGCCGCATCCAAACCAACAATATTATCGTGGAGCCGCGTCATTTCTTTCCACCATTCGCCTGCGATTCTGTTTTTTAATTCAATGCCTAAGGGGCCGTAATCCCACGCGCCGCTTTGACCTCCGTAAATTTCTGATGACTGGAACACAAACCCGCGCCGTTTTGCCAGCGAGGTGATTTTTTCCATCGTTGCTTTACCCAAGTACTGCTCTGCAGTACAGTATTCTGTTAGTTCTGACATACCGGCATTGTACAGGATAATTACAGATTGGTACAGTGTGTCAGGTTTCTACAAACTACTTTACAACATCAATACTTTAATATGATTTTTTGTTCCTTCATTAAAAACTCTTTTTAAATCCGTGGTAATTAATTTTTTTGAACCTCCTTTTTCTTTATTGACATTTTTGGAATTAGGGTTTATATTTTTTATTGACTGGGTGTTGTTGGCTTTGCCAACTAGATTCAGGGAATAAGGATCGTCCTCAGCCGTTCCCGAACCCCCTTTGTTTTGCTTTTCGTAAAGCAGATCAGAGGGGTCTTTTATATGTCCAAGAAATTCATTTTGGTATCTGTCATGTATAGTTACCCCTTTATTTTTATAATTAACAGCAGAAGTTAATATTTTGTTTCCCTGTAATAATTCGTTAAAAGATTTCCCAAATAATTTTGATGGTTTTTTGTTTTTATCTAATTTATGTATTATAGCTATAGGATCATTGTATGTTTGTTTCATGCCCCCTAAATATAATTCACGATCTTTTTTGGATAATTTTTCATATTGATTATTTTTTAATGAAAATTTTCCTAAAGGAGTTTCTATTTCGTTATTCGGAAAATCTCTTTTAAAATTTTCTGGTGTATATTCAACTTTATTCATGGGAACAGACATATATTTAAATTTCATTTCAAGCCTGTTTCTAATATTTTCAACTTCTTGTTTCTGTTTCTTAACTTGAACAAGTGTTTTCATCAATCTTTGAATTTGTGTATTTTTTTTCTGTTTTTCAGGTGATCCTTCGTTTACCAATCTTGCGAGAATCTGTAATTTTTTCTTCGATGTTTTTTCGTTCATTATAAGCAACTCCAAAAAAGATTTGCTTATATATGGCGCAAAAGTATCATTTTACATGACTGAAATTGAAAATATTTTTAAAAAGGACTGTCACCCAGAGTGAAAGTCACTTTTGTCGTTTTTCCAAACTGTCACTTTAGCAATTGAATATTACCGGACACAATTTTTTCGATATGCCGTACAAGATCGATGAAAAAAAGTTCTGTTCTTACATTTTCACCTGCCTCAAGACGCTCTCTTCCCAGTTTATGTAATTTTTTACGGCTTGTATTAATATCATTTTCAAGTTCCGAAATGCATATTTTATCTTTTACTGCATTTTGCAACGTAGTTTCCCGCGCCTTATGCAACGAAGTTCCCCGCGCAGGATTGGGATTTAATTTTTCTTCCAGGACTGCCAGGAGCCTTTCAACCTGCACAACATATGGAATTAATTCCGCCAATTGATTGTCCTTAAACAAACATGCCTTATTAATACTTTTTTCCAGCAAGCGGCTGATACAATAACATTCGTTACTCATCGATTTAAGTGAATCAATAACCTGCAGCAGATAGGATACATGGTTTTCTGATTCAGAGTTTGGTTCAACTTTTGAACATTCAATCAGAAAATGGCTCAATTTTTCGCGCATTTCGTCCACAAATTCTTCTTTTTTCTTTAATTCAATGCGAAGCGCTTCAGCTTTTTCCTTTACTTTTTCTTCGCCTTCATGCAGACTGCGCAGTATTGGACAAAAGCATGTGAACATTACTGAAACAAGCCCAGCCATATTACTGATTTCTTTTTCTGCGCGAAGAATATTTAATTCCGGAAATTCAGAATCGATGGCAGTAAGGTATTTAAATTTAAATTTTTCAATTTTATCTTTTTCCGGAACAGCTTGTTTTTCAGGAAGAATGATAGTTATTAACTTTGCAAATTTATTTACAAAGGGCAGAAACAAAATGGTATTTACTATGTTAAATGTTGTATGGAGCCCGGCAAGATGAAGCGGTATTGCATCGTTAGATGCTATTGCAGCCCATGGATCACCCGGTAAAACAAATTGTACCAGCCTTAACATTGGAAATATAAGAGGTAATGCCCAGGCAACGCCTATTACATTGAATAAAACATGGACAAGTGCAGTTTGTTTTGAGCTTATGTTTCCTGCGAGGGAAGCAAGCACAGCATTCAAAGGAGAACCAAGATTGGAACCTAAAATCATTCCGGCGGCTATTTCAAAAGGTATTATGTTCTGGAAGGAAAGAGCCATTACCAAAGCAACAGAAGCAGTGGACGAATTAATTATGATTGTCATTATTAATCCAACGCCGGCGCCGATCAATACACCGATAAACCTGCCGCCTGTAAAATTGCCTATTGCACCGAAATCAAAAACATCATTTATGTTTGCCATGCCGGATGTAAGATATGAAAGTCCCAAAAATAAAAAACCAAACCCTAATAAAAATTCTCCAATGCTCCGGTATTTCCATTTTGTTATACTGATAATAAAACCAATTCCTATTGCCGGCAATGCAAGCGCATCAATGCTCAGTTTAAAACCTACAATTGAAATAATCCATGCTGTCAGAGTTGTTCCGATATTTGTTCCAAGAATTACACCAATGGATTGAGTCAGGTTCATAAGTCCCGCATTCACAAAAGAAACAACAATAACGCTGAATGCAGTTGATGACTGGATAATGGCAGTAACAAGAAAACCGGTAAACACTCCTATAAACCGGTTACGGGTCATAAAGTTCAATGCTTTCCGCATTTTATCGCCGGTACATTTTTGCAGCCCGTCACTCATGATCTTCATGCCGAAAAGGAACATGCAAAGACCGCCTAGCATCTGCAAAATTAATAATAATGAAGCCATATTTTACAATACATGAGAAAAATTTATTTATCCAGTGTCATAAGATTTAAAACCATCTTTTACACCATGTTGCTCGGATATTCCAGGTTTTCCTTACTTGCACTTTTCAGAAGAGCGGCATATTTACGGCTTTCCAGTTTTGCCATATCAATGTTTTGATCGCGCCAATTGCCGCATTCAGCGGGAGAAGCGCCGGGAATATTGCCTTCATATCTGTCTATCCATTCAAACATCTCCATAAGCAAATGAATGATGTCTTTTGATTTATAGTCTCCCTCAAGAATTACATAAAAACCTGTACGGCATCCCATCGGACCAAAATAAATAATTTTATTTCTCCATTCTTCGTGGGAACGCAGGAAAGTTGAACTTAAGTGTTCGATAGTGTGCAGCGCCGGTTGATCCAAAACAGGTTCCTTATTCGGTTCTTTTACACGAATGTCGAATGTGGTAATTACCGTGTCTCCGTACTTATCCTTACGCGAAACATAAACCCCGGGCTTTAACCGGAGATGATCAACCTGAAAACTTGGAATTTTATCCATACTATCGCTCCTGCATTTTAAACATTGGTTAATTTTATTTCAATATTTATAATAAATCAACAACTCATCTTAATATAAAACATTATTTTAATGTGCTTATTAAAGAATTATTGCCAATTTTTTCAACGATTGTAATTTCTGATTCATCCATAGTTGCCCATATACCGGCATTATGCAGTTCATTCATTGATAACCGCAGCCAATGTCCGAATGTTCCAGGTTGTGTGCCATCAGGGTTCATCGAAGGACCCCGGTTTCCGGGAAGCTGCATTGCCTCCGGCATCAGGATATATTTGCTTGCCCAATAATCCATTGCCACAGGATCAATTGATGCTGCAATTTTATTAATCTGCTTTGCTGTAGAATAACTTGAACTTGGTCCGCGGTCTACGCCAACCCAAATCATATCCAGGATATTTAAAACAGGCATACGCGTATATGCCATTTGGGTTCCCATACCTCCGGCTCCGATACTGTTATGTGCGCGCCTGTTGGTTAATCTGTCGGATGGCGTACCCATGTAATTTTTTACAGCTGCTGTAACCTGATATGATCCGTGAGATTTAAGCACCGGCATATTAATAACTTTTAGTTTTTCGCTTGCATAGGTTTGCGTATTTGCATTCCATATTCCTTCCTTAAAACTAACATGTGTTCCGAATTCGGTAGTAAACTTGGGATATGATATTTCAAGACCTGTACTCCTTCTGGTATTTTCAACCACAAATCCGTTTCTTGTATCCCCTGCGCTGAATTCGCCAACCCGTACTGCCGTAAAATCGTCCCATAAAACACCTGTTACGCGAAAACCAGCTGCCTGAAAAATACGCACAACGTCCATAACAGACTGTCTGCGATCAGCGGAATTGGCATTTGTCCAGTTTAAACTGCCCCCTCTTCGATCTGATCCAAACTGCGCCTGCCCGTTATCTGCAACAATTATTTCGCCCCTGAAACTTTCAGGATGCTCAGTTATCGCTTTAATGACCGAACGTATCAAATCTGTGTTGGTGCCGCCGCGTTCAGCCCATTGACAGTTGATTTTTAGTATTAAAACATCATCAGAGGCGATAAGCCCGAATGGTGTTGTTTCTGTCTGGTAGAAATACAACCCCTGGCCCTGCATTGATTCTATCAGTCTTATCACTCCGTCATCTGTGCCATCGGAATTTTCAACAAAAATTGTAGACATCAGCTGGTAAGAAACCGGTTGTGCCTGTATTTCATGAATTAATGCAAACTGTTCGCTGCTGAACGAAACTGGAGGAGTTGATTGTGCAGCTGCGGTTGATCTGCCGGAACACCCTGCGGTTAGTAATATTAAAGTAATAAAAATAAGACCGATGGTTTTTAAAATATTAATTTTTTTCACATTTTACCTCTCTTTAATCTGCATTTTCAATATTCTAATTCAATATAACATTAATCAGCAATCCAGCCAATATTGCAAAAACCAGGCAGTAAACAATGTAAAATAAAAAATGTTTAACGCCTAAAATCATTTTAACTGCACTTAAATTGTTTATTTTTACAGCCGGACCTGCAAGCATAAATGCCATCGCATCGCCTGAACCCATGCCTGCATTTAACCATGCATTTATCAAAGGAATTGTTCCTCCTCCGCAGGCATACAGCGGAATTGAAAGCGATGTTGCAAAAAGTACGCCCAGTCCGCGTCTAGCGCCGAACATTGCAGAAACCCAATCTGGCGGAATGTATCTGTCAAAAAGAGCTGTTAATGTTATTCCAAACAGCAAATACGGAGCAGTAATTCTGAAAGCCTTGAATACGTCAGGAAAAAACTTTTTCTTTTGCTTTTCCTTCTCTGCGAAATGTTCAAATGAAAACAATTCCTTGTTACGGAACAGCAGGTATACAAGAACTCCGGCTAAAACACCGTAAAGCAGGCTTAATATTATTCTTGCTATTGCCAAACCTGCGCCAAGAGCAAAACTTAAAAACATTATATTTGGGTTTAACAAAATGGAACTTACCATAAATGATGTTAATATGTGCTGTGTTACGCCTTTTTTACCAAGAGCTGCAATAATCGGTACTGTTCCGTACATGCAAAGCGGCGATACAATTCCCAGCAGCGAAGCAGTAAACAACGGCAGCAGCCAGAATCTGCCGGAAGCAAGTTGTGCCATCTTACCTGTAATTTTTTCTGATAAGTAAACAGACACAAGAGATCCGGCAACAAGCCCGGAAGCCCAATAGGGTGCAATTTGCCTGAATTGAAACCATATGCCATCGAGTATCATGGCAATTTCATACATGAGCAATTATTGCATATATTCTTAAAAAGGTACCTGGTTATCTCCACAAGCAGCTTATTATTACCTTATTTATCTGCTATATTATATATCCATATAAAGGAGAAATAGATATGAAAAAAGTTTTATGCATTGGATTAACATTATTCATTTTTGGACTATTATTTACCCAAAATCTTTTAGTTTGAAGTGCCATTTTGCACCTCAAGTAATTATTTCTCCCCACTCAAACGCTTTGCATACACTTTCTCGAGCATTTTTGATATACGTTTAACTAATCCAAACACCAATGCACCAATTGCATATCTGAACAGTCCTGCTTTTACAGGATAAGCTTTGTCACAATACCCGCTCTGGCTCTAGAATAATTTGTTAAAAAAGGTGTCAAGCACTTTTTTTCAGTCATGCAAAATGACACTTTCATCCCATATATAAGTATCTTATTTTTGGAGGTTTTATTATGGACGAAATGAAAGAGCTTTCTATTCAAAACATGATTTATGAAATTCGCGGGATGAAAGTAATGCTTGATAGCGATCTTGCGGAGTTATATGGGGTTCCTACATATCGATTAAATGAAGCGGTAAAAAGGAATATTAATAGATTTCCTGAAGATTTTATGTTTCAACTATGTGACGATGAAATAAAAAATCTTTTGAGATCGCAAATTGCGATCTCAAAAAGCATTCGCGGGGGCAGGCGCTACCTCCCTTATGTTTTTACAGAACAAGGGGTTTCAATGCTGTCAACAGTGTTAAAATCTGAAAAAGCCATTGATATTAATATCAATATTATGCGAGCATTCGTACAAATGCGTAAATATGTATTTTTTCAAAATAATACATATGAGCAGATTACAGAATTACGTAAACTGCTGATGCTTCACATTGAAAACAATGATAATAAATTTTCTGAACATGATGAGGCGATTAAATTTATTATGCTTGCCTTAAACAATATGATTGAAAAACCTAAAGAAACCAAAACAATAGGCTTTCAAAAAGATTAATTAAACTGGTAACTACAAGCTTTTTGCGGTCACAAATTATGACCACAAATAATAGTTTGAAGTGCCAATTTACACCTCAGGTAATTATTTCTCCCCACTCAAATGCTTTGCATATACTTTCCCGAGCATTTTTGACATACGTTTAACCAATCCAAACACCAATGCACCCATTGCATATCTGAACAATCCTGCTCTTACAGGATAGGCTTTGTCACAAAACCCGGGTTGGCTCCAGAATAATTTATCACGTTCGTATGTTCCGAATTCGCTTAAAGACATAGCACGAAAAGAATTATGTACAGCAATACTTTTTAAGGTTGGAGGCAATGGCTTTTTTGATTTAATCAAATTATAAAATTTTTCGGCAACCAGATTAAAATATTTATCTCCCTTTAAATGGAGTTGTTTTTCTTTTTCGTTTAGCGTAACTGTTATAGCCCTGTTTATTCCCCACTGTCCCAATACGGTTTTAAGATAATTTGCGGTGTCTTTTTC
>Ga0123356_10003545_pt1 | contig 16313 bp, 12 predicted proteins | sample TergutEmb28metaG_2_FD_92546 | JGI IMG/M metagenome (GOLD analysis project Ga0123356, IMG submission 92546) | Embiratermes neotenicus P3 segment gut microbial communities from Petit-Saut dam, French Guiana - Emb289 P3 | ecosystem: Host-associated > Arthropoda: Insects > Digestive system > Gut ...
AATTTATTAAAAAACCCCTTTAAATTGCAGTTTTTTTTTTTTTTTAATTTTTCCCCCCCCCCCCCCGTTAAATAGTCAGTGTTTTATTGATAAGAATTTATCTCAAATTTTTCTCGCAGAGACGCCAAGCTGCTATCGCAGCCAATTTTATGAGCAGAGATCGCAGAGGAAGAGAAGAGTCCGCGGATTCATACCTTCGGTATGACGCGGAAAGACGCGGATTCGCAATTCGATTTCTTCTACTTTGTCCGCGAAAATCTGCGTCGTACGTAGCACGCAAACTGCGGGTTCGCCGCAGAAAAATAAAGAAATTCATTTTGGAGGAAGAAAATGAAAAAGATGTTTAAATTAATTGGAATTACTGTATTGGTTGCGGTAATTGTATTTGGGTTTACGGCGTGTCCTCCCGGCGATCATAATCATAATTTCGGCGATTGGAAAGTAACAACTGCTGCTACCTGTATGGAAGAAGGCGAGGAAACAAGAACTTGCTCTTCTTGCGGCGCAGAGGAAACGCAGGAAATAGAAATAGATCCTGACGCGCACGACTGGAGTGATTGGGAAGGAACAAATCCGCCAACATGCACAGAGGCAGGAGTTGGAACGACAACAAGAGAATGCCAATACGAAGACTGTAGTGCTCATGAGGAAGAAGAAGATGTTCCCGCCGTTGGACACAGATGGGGTGAATGGGTAATAATATCAGAATCTACTGTTACAACGGAAGGTCAGAGGGAAAAAACGTGTGCCGTATGCGGTGATGAAGAAAGCGAACCCATACCTATGCTCCCAACACCGGGACTGCTATATACGCTTATAAATAACAATACAGAATATTCAGTTTCCAGAGGCACAGCAACTGCTGTCAATATGGTTATTCCGGCTGTTCATAACGGCCTGCCGGTAACATGGGTAGCTACTAATGGATTCAGAAATTATAGTTTCATGACCAGTATTACAATACCCAATAGCGTAACGGGGATTGGTGATGATGCGTTCATCTCTTGCACTGGCTTAACGAGTATTATAATACCCGATAGCGTAACATGGATTGGTGATGGTGCGTTCCGGAATTGCACTAGCTTAACGAGTATCACAATACCAGATAGCGTAACGAGGATTGGCACCAATGCGTTCCGTGGTTGTACTGGCTTAACAAGCATTACAATAGGCAATGGCGTGACGAGCATTGGTTGGTATGCGTTCCGTGGTTGTACTGGCTTAACAAGCATTACAATAGGCAATGGCGTAACGAGTATTGGTACTGAAGCGTTTGAGGGTTGCACTGGCTTAACGAGTATCACGATACCCAACAGCGTGACGAGCATTGGCAGCAGTGCGTTCTTTGGTTGCACCGGTTTAACGAGTATCACAATACCATTCGTAGGTAACACCTTGAATGGAACCACAAATACTAGTTTTGTTTTTATTTTTGGTGGAACAAGTTCAAGTATTCCAGCTTCTTTAAAAACGGTTATAATAACTGGCGGTAATAGTATACCCGACAGTGCGTTCTTTTGGCTCACTGGTTTAACAAGTATCACAATACCCGATACCGTAACGAGAATTGGCAGTGGTGCGTTCTCTCGTTGCACCGGTTTAACTAGTATCACGATACCCAACAGCGTGACGAGTATTGGCAGTAGTGCGTTCAGTAGTTGCACTAGTTTAACAAGTATCACAATACCCGACAGCGTAACGAGTATTGGCAGTAGTGCGTTCCGGGATTGCACTGGTTTAACGAATGTTACAATAGGCAACAGCGTAACGAGTATTGGTGAGGGTGCGTTCCGTGATTTAACTGGCTTAACAAGTATTACAATACCCGACAGCGTAACGAGTATTGGCAGTCATGCGTTCTATGGTTGCACAGGGTTAACAAGTGTTATAATAGGTAATGGCGTAACGAGTACAGGCAGTAATGCGTTCCAGAATTGCACTGGCTTAACGAGTATCACAATACCAGATAATGTAACGAGTATTGGCCACTGGTCGTTCTCTGGTTGCACTGGTTTAACAAGTGTTTCAATACCCGACAGTGTAACGAGTATAGGTATGGCTGCGTTCAGTAATTGCAAGGGTTTAACAAGTATTACAATACCCGATAGCGTAACGATTATTGGTGATAGTGCGTTCTCTCTTTGCGATGGCTTGGCTCGTGTTACACTAGGTACCATTACAAGGGCTAGTTTCGGTTCTGGTAGTTTTCCCGGAAACTTACGTGATGTGTATTTAGCTGCTGACGGCGGTGCTGGAACATACACATCGACAGACCCAGACCCATATAGTAGTCGAAGATGGATAAAGGAGTAAGAAATTTGACGCACAAGGATAGGATAACCGCTTTTTTGTAGTGTTATTGTGAAAATGTAACGCTCATATAGTGTTGTTCTACAGGCGGATCAGGATCTTTTCATTTTGAAGTGTATGCGTAATACATGATTATATACAGATGAGAGCAGGGACGGCTCGGCAAAACATTTTTGCCGTTCCCCACCGGAGAGACTGCAAGGGCTTTGCTTAGCAAAGACCAAGCGGGCTCGGAGGTGGACTCTTTGCAAAGTTTTGACCGAGCTGTTACATGCTCTCGTCTGAGTGATTGTTTTAGGCATGCACTTCAAAAGTTTTTCTGGCCAGCAGTTTGCGCCGCCTGTAGGAACAATCTTCTTCCGCGTCTTTCCCTTTGGGCTTCGTCCGCGGACAATTAGATATTTCTCCAAAATAAAATTAAACCGCTTGACAAAGTTTTTATGAATGTACTACAATTTTATTATAGCTAACTTGAGATAACAAATTGCCAACACTAACCAGCCTTAACTAAGAATTAAACTAATTTTCTGGACGAAAAAATGAAATTCTCTGAATTATTAATTTTTCTCAAAAAAAATAATGGGATAAATTTCACGCAGACCTCGAACCGAAGGTTCGGCAGGGTTTTTAGAGGACGCAGAGATGAAAGAAAATGAAATAGGGACAATAATTGTTGAAACGGCTACGGAACTTCATAGAAAGCTAGGTTCTGGTTTGCTGGAAAGTGTATACGAAGTTATTTTGATGAAGCATTTGGCAAAAAAGGGGCTATTTGTCCAGCAACAAGTATCATTTCCAATTGAATTTGAAGGGGAATATTTTGCAGAAGGTTTTAGAGCTGATTTGTATGTAGAAGGGAAGGTTATAATAGAATTAAAGTCTGTAGAGAAAATAAGTACAGCGCATAAAAAGCAATTATTAACATACCTAAAACTAACAAATGCAAAACTAGGTTATATTCTTAATTTTGGAACAGAATTGATGAAAGACGGAATAATTAGAATAGTAAACGGTCTTCCCGAATGAACCCTGCGATCCCTGCCGAACCGCGAACTTTCAGTTCGATGGTTCGACCTCTGCGCCCCTGCGTGAAGTCTTCTTGAATATTCTTTCAATATTTGACAGATAAGGCAAAACGTGAGAAAATAAACCAGATAATTGAATGTCAGGAGGGAATAGCTATGGCAAGCGAAGCGGTGGTTGCCTTTACCAAAGATGAGATAGAATACTATCATCAGATAAGTAAAGAAAAATACGAACTGGATATGCAATGCAAGTCCGCCTATGATAGACAACAGGGAAGGCTGGAAGTTATCGAACTGTTAAAAAGCGGAAAGTCACCAGAACAAATTATAAATGAATATGAGGAATAGTAAGCGGACATTTCTATTTTCGCCACTTTTTCACACTATTCAAGTACTCAATAACCCGTAAGCCGTCAATTGCGCCCGAGGCAGGCGTTCTCTGCGGGTCTTTAACGCAGGCGACAGCGTCTTTAAGCATGTTTGCAAAGTAGCCAGTGGGGCCGGAGAAAGTTTCGCCGGTGTTTTTTAGGGAGTTAAACTTTTCGGCATAAGGACTTGGAACACTTTCGTAAACTTCAAAAACGCCGTTGCCAATGCGAAGCCGGCCTTTTTCACAGGAGAATTCGATTTCAAAAACAAGATGATCCCGCCCCGCGCCAACCTCGATGATTACTGGGATATCCTTAACTCTTCTCTGCTCATAAAATTGGCTGCGATAGCAGCTTGCGTCTCTGCGAGAGGTCTTCTGAAATAATTCTCCCTCTAGCCATGCAGTGCCGCTGCGGGAAGTAAGCTTCACTCCCAAACTACGTTTGTGCTTCAATGTCATGCCGGTTAAAAACATAATAATATCCGCAAGATGAGTTCCGTCATGCCAGAACTGATCGATAAGACGTCTGTTTAATCCCATGTACAAAGTTGCGCGAACAGAGACAATAGCGCCGAGTTTGCCTTCGTCCAAGATGGCTTTTGCGCGGATATAATCTAACGAATAACGGCGTTCATGGTTTGTAATGATAGTAAGGCCGCCTTGCTTTGTAAGCTGTGCGATTTTTCGGGCTTTATTAATATTATCCGCAAGAGGTTTCTCGCAGATAACAACCGGGACATTAAACTGCGCCGCAAGACGGCAGTAATGGTAATGGCTGTCAGGGTGTGTAGCTATCGATAAAATTTGCGGTTTGTGAGCACGCAGCATTTCCGCAGCGTCCGCATAAACGGGAACATTCAAACCGTGTTTGTTCCATTTTTCTGCAAAGAGACTGCGGCGTTCTTCTTCGGTATCGCAGCCTGCGACAAGAGTACAATCACTGTTAGCGGCAATAGCGCCTGCATGAGTGCAGGGTTTTTCGCGCAGAGTATCTTCTTCAAGAAGAGAAGCAATACGTCCAAGACCGACAACAGCAGCTTTTATTTTATTCATTGTCAAAACCTGCAGGCAATAGCTCTTTATTAACAGTTTTATTTTTTTTGCTGCGCCATGAATTAAAAACAGAATACATAATCGGCGTAACAAAAATAGTCATAAATGTGCTTACAAAAAGACCGCCTACGAATGTTTTGCCGATTGGCTGGATTGAATCCGCGCCTGATCCCGGGAAGAAAGCAATCGGCGCCATGCCCAGAATTGTTGTAAGACTTGTCATTAAAATCGGGCGCAATCGCCTTCTGCCGGCCTCGATACAGGCTTCACGGACATCCATGCCGCGCGCGCACAGGGTGTTTGTATAGTCAACAAGAACAATTCCATTGTTTATAACCACCCCTACACAGGCGATAATTCCTACAATAGAGAACATCGACATATCCTGCCCGGATATCTTGTAAACCCATATTACGCCGATGAAAAGCAAAGGTATGGAAAAAATAATTATTAACGGATCGACAAATGATTCAAACTGACTCGCCATTATTCCAAATATTAAAAATATAGCTGTAAGAATTATTAGTCCGTAAAGCGGTAAATTGGATTGAATTTCCGAAGCTTCGCCAAGATAACGGATTGTTACGCCCTCACGCACGACAAGACGCTGGTTAATGGTGTTTTCAAGACGGCGCTGCATATCGGTTGCGGCAATTCCCGGTTCAAGTCCGCCTGTTACGCGAAGAACACGTTCTTGTCTTTCGCGCCGGATAGACGAAGGAGCTCTTCCTTCGGAAATATTCGCTACGTTAGACAATGATACGCGCGTTCCGTTCCTGCTGATTACAGAAATCGCATCCAGATTTGGAAGCCCCTGGCGGTCTTCGTCTTTCAGGCGCACCTGTACGTTTATTAATCTGTTGCCGTGACTCATGGTAGTAGCAATTTCACCGTCAATTGCAGAGCGAATCTCGGAAGCAATTGCAGAAAGAGACAGGCCAAAACTCGATGCCCTGTCGCGATCTATTTCTATTTGCAGCTGCGGAGCGCCTTCGTCAAGATTGATGATGGGGTTTTCTATTTCGGGAAGATAATTAACCATTATATGCTGAATTTCTTCGGCCGTTGCCATTAATGCGTTATAATTCCTTGAACTGACAGCTACAACGATAGGCATAGTATTTCCCATTCCGCGTCCCGCCCTAAAGCTGACCCTTGTGCCCGGCGTTGAATTTAAAAGCGGAGTAAGTTTTCGTATGATTGTATCCGGCGTATCAATTTGCTGCGCCGGAGGAGGCAGGGTAATATGTATCGATCCTTGATTATTACCGCTGCGTGAAGCTGTTAAAACAATATTATTGTAACCCTGAACTTCGCGTTTTACAATTTCTTCGATATCAAATAATGCTTTTTCTGTAACATCAATTGCAGTGCCGCGCGGCATGGCTACGTTAAGGGTAATATTGTCATCGGTACGCATGCGCACATACATATTCATTCCTATGCTGCTGAATTGCAAAAGAGAAAAAGCAAGCAGCAGAGCCACAAGAGTAATAATTATTAAACGATGAGAAAGACAGTATTCAAGCGCTATCTTGTATTTTGTTTCCAGGAAAAGCAATATAGATTCTACTTTGTCGTCAATACGGCGAATAAGCGGCTGTTTTATGGGTTTTTGTTTTCTTGTATTCAATTTTAAGACAGACCCTGAAAGGCTTGGAACAAGCGTTACTGCGACAATAAGGGAAACGCTCAATGAAATTACAACGGTAAAAATTAAATCGCTGAATAAAATACCGTTTTCTTTTAAATCATTTTTATATATTATGATTGGAATAAATACGCAAAGGGTAGTTACGGTAGAAGTAATAATTGCGCGCAGCATTTCTTTGCTTCCCAAAATGGCCGCAACGCTGCTTTTTGCTCCTCGTTCCCTGTAGTTGTGAATATTCTCCAGAATTACGATAGAAGCGTCCAGTGTCATACACATTCCCATGATAAGACCTGTTAGTGTCATTAAATTGAGAGTAAAACCAAAAATAGACATGGACATCAGCGTAAGCATAATGGAAATAGGAATAGAAAGGCCGATGATCAAAGTTGCCTTGAAATTACGAAGGAACAGCATAAGTATTAACATAGCAAGACATGCGCCCTGCAGGGCATTGGTATAAACCTGGCTTAATGTTGCGCGAATCATTGTTGTGTTATCTGAAAGAACATGCAGAGTAATTCCCTGCGGAAGAGTCGCGTTAATATCATCAAGGGCTGCCTGAACCCTGTCTGATACATTTATCTGGTTACTGCCGCTTTCGCATGTTACCTGAATATAAACGCCGCTTTGTCCGTTTACATGAACTCTGGAAGCGTTATCATTGAAACCCATCGAAACATCGGCTATATCTTCAATGCGTATTACCTGATAGCGCGAAGCGGATCCCGAACCTGTATTTACCGTTCTTACTACAAGCCGCCTTATTTGTTCGATACTTACAAGTTCTTCCTGCGTCATTATTTGATATTCACGGGTTCCGCGCCTTAGGTTTCCGCCCGAAGATAATACATTCTGTCCCCTTAAAGAAGTGGAAACATCATTCAGGGAAAGATTAAACGCCGCAAGACGATTAAGAGAAACTTCGACTTTTACAATTTGCGTTGTGCCGCCTGTTACTTCCGCGGCGGCAACTCCTTCTATGCGTTCAATGCCGGGTTGAATTTCATCCTCTGCAAAAATACGCAATTGATCCGGCGGATAATTTCCCCTTACTACAAGACGCATAATCGGCATTGCACTCATGTCAAAGCGCCGAACAATCGGAGTTTGAACGCCGTCGGGGAGTGAATTGACAAGTCTGTTTACAAGAATCTGCGCGTCGTTTACAGCCTTGTCCATATTGGTTCCGTATGCAAATTCAAGAGTGATAGTGCTTAATTCAAATTGTGAGTTACTCGTCATGTTGACAAGGCCTCTGGAAGAAGAAAGCGCGCGTTCAAGGCGCTCTGTAACATTGCGTTCGATATCGGCAGGACCGGCTCCCGGGAAACGCGTCCAGATGGAAAAAACAGGCCTGTCTACAGACGGGTACAAATCCATGGCAAGATTAACAAGGAGTGATAATGAAATTCCTATAACAAGAACAAAAAACATTATTATTGTTACAGGACGTTTGACGGAATGTTCAATAATATTCATTTTGGTCTCCGTTAATCTACAATACGCACAGGGTCGCCGTCAGTTAAAAAGTTTTGTCCTGCGCTGACAACATTTTCTTCAAGAGTTACGCCGCTTAGCACTTCTACAAAGTCTTCGTTTTCAATACCCAGCGTTACTTCGCGCCGTCTTGCAATATTGTCTTCGTCAACAACAAATACAATCCATGAACCGTAAGTGCTGATAACAGACGTTCTTTGAATAACAGGAATATCAACTTTTCTGTTTGTTACAAGACTTATTGTCGCAAACATTCCCGCTCTTATCCGCGCATCAGGGTTTAAAAACCTTAAACGTATTCTTAATGTGCGCGTAACAGGATCAATTACAGGATTTACTTCTGTAACCTCCGCGTTAAACCGTTCTCCGGGGATCGCTTCAAACCACAGTACGGCCCTCATGCCCTGTCTCACAGACGCGACAAACCGTTCCGGGACGTGTGTTTCAACTAACAGATAGGAAAGGTCTCCTACTATATAAACGCCTGACTGGGTAGTTACCGTGTCGCCGATACTAAAGGGCGCGTTTAATACAGTTCCGGAAACAGTGCTTATTACAGGGCTGCGTGAATAAACTTCCCCCGGCCTTGACGGATCTACCATTGCGACAATCGATCCGCGGCTTACCCTGTCTCCTATGCCGACCCGCATTTCTGCAAGTCTTCCGCCGACAGTAGGGAAGATCGTTACCTGATTACGCGCAAGAATTTCACCGTTAATGATAACGCTTCTTTCTATAGTGCCTGTTGAAACAGGCGTTACGCGAACTGTAACCGCCTGACTGCGTTGTCTTTGCTGCGCTGCCAATTCGTCAGTTTTTTTGGGCACAAAGATATTAAGCAGTATAAGGGCTGCAATAAGCGCCGCGATAAAAATAACGGCAAAAGTGACAATCTTTGTTCTATCCAGATTTTTTATTTTATCCACCCGGTACTCCATATACGTCTATTAATTCTTTCCAGTCAATATTAATCGCGGCGGAAAGGTCCAGGATCATGTTAAAGTATGAAAGTTCTGTTTGCAGCAAGCGCTGCCTTGCGTTAGCCATGTTGTTGCGCGCATCCTGCAATGTAAGGGCTTCCACCGTTCCGTTATTAAAACCATGTTCTGTCAGCTGATAGCCGCGCTGCGCCGCTTCAAGGGAGAGTCTTGCTATTCGTATACTGTCCCATGAATTGCGCAATAACGCGACCAATGATCTAATTTGAGTTCTTGCGGAATTTTCTGTCATTTCCAAATCAAGCCTTGCTTTTTCGATAGAGCTTAAAGTTCTGGTGATAACCTGATGTCTTGCAGTCCCGGGAATCCATGAATCGATTGGAATACTAAGGCGGGCAGTAGCGCTTAACGAATCGGCAAACGGATCAAAAGCGGAACTACTCCAGTCTACCGATAAATTAAGCGTAGGAGCGCGGGTTTGCATTATTGTCTGCATTTGCGCCATCTCCAGCCTTTCAATTTCCTGATTACTTCTTGAAATATCGGGACGGGACGGAAGATAATCATTTATAAGCGTTTCTGCGTCAGCTTCAATTCTGATAATATTATAATCGCTTGATAACGAAATATTTTCGTTATACGGCATTCCAAGCATTGCCAAAAATTCGGCCATGTTGTTTTGGTGGGCAATTCTTGCCGCGCTTAAATTATATCTTGCGTTTTCCAAAGCAAGCCGGCTTTGTGTAAGCGAAAGTTCTCCGACAAGGCCGTTTCTGAACAAGGTTTCGCTTCTTGTGTATTGTCTTTGCGCAAGATTAAAAACTTCGTCCAAAAGAAAAAGATTGTTTTTTTCCGCGACAAGCGAATAGTAAAATTTTGTAATCAGGATAGAAAGTTGATTGCGCGCATCTTCGTATCTTAAAATGTTTACCTGATGAGCCAATAAAATGCTTCTTCTTGAATAAGGAATCCCCGCATTTAATCCCAGATTTAAACCCAAACCAACGCTGTAATTAACGCCTGAATTTCCCGGGAGCGGTATATCGCTGAAAAGGTTGGTTCTGTAACCGGCGCTCGCGTTTGCGTTTATTGACGGAAAAATTTCCGACCATAAATTTCTTTCTGAGTACCCGCTTGCCTCAAGATCGATTTCTGCTTTTCTTAATGAAAGGTTATATTCCAGCGCAATGCCGACAGCGTCATCCAGGCTAAGCTGTGAATCCCGGGCATAAACGCATAAGAGGGGAAAAAGCAAGAATAAAACAATAAATAACAAAAAAACGCGTTTCTTGCGCAAATCCGGCTCCTACATAATAAAATACACTATATATAGGAATTTTAACACAGATAGGCCTGTAAATCAAATCTCGGGCAGGTATTTCCAGTAGCGTTTGGGCATAAATTGCTTCTGTACCCCGGGATTATGACGGTCTTCGTTGTTAATTGTCTTGTGATAGTGCTTCCACAGCTCTTCCCATTCATCGCTTGCCGTGGGTACATCATTTTCCAGACAGGTTATTTTTACCTCTTCTCCGGGAAGCCGCCTCATGCGCAGCCCCCTTTTTTCGTCAATAATTGACCATGGCGTATCCCCAAAACGAGCGGTAAAATAGTCTGCCAGAGCAGGCAAAATAAAGTGATCCGGCGCGCATTTTGCGATAAACTCACCGTCCTTATTCGGCACAAACCGCAAAAGCCCCATCATCCTGTGGATTTCATGCTGCACCCTGTAATCGTCCAAATCAGCAGGCTTTGGCTCCTCTTTGGGAAAAATAAAAAGCTCACCCAAAATTCCACCTCCTAAAACTCAAAAAGCGGCAGTTGCAGCCCCGCTCCGTCCGTATCCGAAAGCAGACGGCGAATTCGTATCGGGTCGTCAGGCCTTTCTATGTATTTGCCCGCGGCAGTCATAAAATAGCGGGCGCGTTTTAATGCCGCGCCCATTCGCTGCAGGTTTTCCAAGGTTAAACTGCGCTGGCGGCGCGCTTCTATAATGCGGCGCGCTGATTTTGCGCCTATTCCCGGAACACGCAAAAGGGTTTCATAATCCGCGCGGTTTATTTCTATTGGAAAAAAATCCAGATTATTAAGCGCCCACACTGTTTTTGGATCCAGGTGCGCGTCCAAAAAAGGCTGCTCTTTGCTCAAAATTTCGCTTGCGTTAAAGTGATAAAAACGCAATAGCCAGTCCGCCTGGTAGAGACGGTGCTCTCTTACCAAAGGCGGACCGACAGTTTGCGGCAGACGCGGGTCCAGTTGGCTCCGCGCTGCGCCGGGATGAATAAAAGCGGAGTAGTACACCCGTTTTAAAAAAAACTTATTGTAGAGCGAACTGGTCAAATTGATGATCTGCCTGTCGTCTTCACCAGTTGCTCCAACAATAAGCTGGGTGCTTTGTCCTGCAGGTGCAAACCAGGGGGATACAGTTTTTCCCTGCGGGAGAAATTTACTTTTACGCTTTTCTTCTTCTGTTTCGATACTGATATCTGAAAAATCATTCATGGCGCCCAAAATATCTTTTTTTGATTTTTCAGGAGCCAGACATTGAAGACTTTTTTCTGTGGGAAGCTCGATATTAACGCTTAACCTGTCCGCCCACTTTCCCGCTTCGCGGATCATTTTTTCGCCTGTGCCGGGAATCAATTTTAAATGGATATAGCCGCCAAAGCCCATTTCTGTGCGAAGAGTTTTGGCAGTTTCCGTCATTTTTTCCATAACGATGTCCGGGTCTGCGAATATTCCGGATGACAGAAAAAGCCCCTCGATATAGTTGCGCTTATAGAACTCGCATGTAAGTTCTGCAAGTTCCTTAACGGTGAAAGCGGCTCTTTTTACATCGGCAGAGGCGCGATTTACGCAATAGGCGCAGTCATATTTACAAACATTGGAGTAGAGTACCTTTAAAAGGCTTACGCACCTGCCGTCCTGCGTCCAGCTATGACAAACCCCCATGGGCAGGGTCGAACCAAATGGTTCGGAGCCAAAAGGTTTGGCGCCCGGCTTATTGCTGCCGGAGCCCTTAAACCCGCTGCTTCCGGAAGTGGAGCAGGAAGCGTCGTATTTTGCGGCTCCCGAGAGGATGGAGATTTTTTCCTGAAGGTCCATGATACCCATATAATAACTATACAGATGTTTAGGACTTTTGGCAAGCCCCCATATTGATTTTTTTGCTATTTTGTGATATATTGCTTGTACATACTAAGGAAGTCTCTTAGGGGGTTTATATTTATATGAAGAAAACAGCCGGATTATTGCTTATGGTGATACTCCTTATAATTTCTGTTCCTGCTTCGGCATCGGAACGCGAGGACTTTTTTTCCATGGAAGGAAGGAAATTCTGGAGTCTTGGGCTCAATGTAGGAAGCTCCTTTGCCACACCTCTTTTAATTTTTAATATTAACGCTACCATTTCGCCCCTGCCAAACTCCTTTTTTGAATTCGGTTATGAACTTGGAACCGTTCAGGGGATGGCCGGAGAAAATGTAAGAATCGATAATGTAGAATATTCATCCGATTATTTTTATGCCAGAGTTAATTTATTTGTGCCATTTGGTCAAAGGACATTTGATTCTTACGGCAAGCCGAAGGAAGGCGGCGGATGGTATTTGGGACTTGGATTGGGAATCATGAACGCTGAATATGCTTTTATAAAGAGCGAGACCGAACGCACCGTTGCTACCATTCAAACTCCCACCTTCGACGCGGCGACAGGGTTTTTCATCGGCAGCGGTCATATATTGTTTAAGGCAGGATACGCCGTACGCACCACAATGGACTTAAAGAATTTAATAGGCATTAATCATCGCCTGTTATTGGGCATAACTTATCGTATTTATTAGGAGAACAAGATGAAAAAACTGGTTTTACTTATCATACTTGCGTTATTTTTATTTAGTACCTGCGCTCTGGAAATTGCCAATGTAATTGGTCCCGGCGGTATATATGTATTTTATGACAAGGGAAATTACGATGACAGGTGGCGCTACATTGGGTGTTCTCCGCATGATTTTGGCGAATTAAAGGACATTACCGCCCCTAATATAGTAAGAGCATTGGAATTATGCGATCAAAATTCCGGCGGCTGGTATTATTTCCCCTGGGAATTACCCACTGAAGCAGACCTAAAAAAAATGCTTGAATGTTTTTCATATGGATTAACAAAGTTTTCGTCCGATTATCATTATCTAGCTTTTAATCCGAAAAATGCTTTCGACTTAGAAGATTCTGCTACATGGGACGAAGCTAACTGGGAAGTAGTTGTTCTTCGCAAAAATTTTAAAAACAACTTAAACGGTGAAGTTGAACGAGTTGAGCTTTCTGATCAAAATAAACCTATCAGAGTGCGTCCAATAAGAAGATTCTAGGATTGCAAGGGGTATAAAATGAAAAAAAGAATAATTTATGTGTTAATGATTATGATTCTTTGCGTGTCGCTTAATACTTGCCGCCACGTAGACACGCTCGCTCAAAAAGCGGCAAGAGAAAGTATTATAGATCATGATACTGCAAATTTGATAAGTCTTTCTGCTAGAGCTTTTGGTTCTGCCGCGGAAAATATAACTCCCGAACAGGAATATTTTATTGGCCGCGCGGTAGCTGCAAATATACTTTCCAATTATAGAATATGGGACGGAAATCCGCAGCTTACAAATTATCTTAATCTTATTTGCGCCGCCATTGTTCTTAGTTCTCCGCAGCCAAGTATTTACAACGGCTATTTTGTTGTAATTCTGGATAGTGATGAAATTAACGCATTTACAACTTCCGGCGGACATATTTTTTTAACGCGCGGTCTTGTTAATGTAGCCAAAACAGAAGACGCCCTTGCCGCCGTTATCGCGCATGAAATTGCGCATAACCAACTTGGGCACAGCATAAGATCGATAAAAACAAGCCGTCTTACACAGGCTATTTTGTTGACTGCAACCGGCGGAATCGGAAACATGATGGGTATGGATGTTAATGAATTGGCAGATGTTATGAATGAATCTGTCGGTGAAATTGTGCAGACAATGGTAAACAGCGGTTATTCAAGAGAGCAGGAGTATGAAGCTGATATTGCGGCGATGTACTTAATGTCCTACGCAGGTTACCAGCCGGAAGGCCTTATCGAAATGTTAAGGGAATTAAGTTCTGTTCGCACTGTTGCTTCAGGGTTTGGCAGAACTCATCCAACTCCCGGACAGCGCATTTATTATGCAGAAAGAGCCCTTGACAGATTCGATGTTGCCGATACCAGACTGGAAAGACAAAATCGTTTCAACGAAGCGATGAGATTAGGCGTGGCAACGCGGTAGTTTCACGGAGAAGAAGAGTTTAACCACAAAGGCGAAGAAGGCGCGCAAAGAAAAAAGACTTGATTCTTTTTCTACTTTGTGCGCCTGCGAACTTATTGTTCGATGCGACTTCGTGGTTATCTTCTTAATTCTATTCCAGTCTGATACTCCTTATCTGGATTGTGTATGGTGAAGTATTATCCAAACTAAATCCGATTTCCACATTGCCGGTAAGGCTTGGCAGACTGCCCAGGTTGATAGTAACTTCTTTCCACGCAGTGCCCAGCGCAGAAGCTGCATTACCCCTGCTAGTACCACTTACATAAGCATCCATTCGCTTATTGGTATAGTCACCTGATATACCTCTAATTTCTATTACAACCCTGCTGAAAGTATTAAGATTTATTGAGCCTAAATCGAATGGCAACATAAATGTTGGTGTCGAATGGTTAGTATTAGTTTTAGATATTTCCAATACTCCGCCTTCAACATTTTTCCATTCTGCCGTCATAGTACCGCTGCCGCCAAATGTAATTATACTTGTGTCAATTTCCGTAGCAAAATCATAAGATGTTCCTCCGCCAGTGCTGACTCCGCCCGAAACTGTTACAGTGAGTGTTTGCGGCATTCCTGCGCTGAAGTTAAAGACAAGCGGTCGTGAACCGTTAGCCAGTGTCTCAAGGAATTCGCTTCTTAACGTTACTACGTTGCCTGCTACGGTATAATCTGCAGCTGCGCCTTGTGTAAGCGGCGTTCCTCCGCTTGTTATGCTACTTAATGTATTGCCGTTAAGCGTTAAAGTAACTCCAATATTGGAAGGCGAATCCTTGTTAAAGGTAGCGGCTGCAGGGCTTATACTGGAACTTGGAGTGGTATCAGTAATTGTGATTGTTAAAGCTCTGTTGCTTCCCGGAGTAAAATTAAATGTAAGTGTCGCAGTTGTGCCTGCTGGCAATGTTGCAAGATACGAACTGTTTATTGTTACTGTTCTTGTGTCACCGGAACCGGATACTGTATAATGAGTACCGTTCGTAAGTGTTGTTGCGCCGTTTTGAATTGTTCCCAAAGTATTTTCGTTAAGTGTTACATTTACGGTAATACTCTGTGGCTGATTCTTGTCAAATGTTGCAGATGTCGGGCTAAGAACGGCGGACGGAGTCGGAGAAGTATTGCTGCGCATATACGCTTTAAAGTTTCCAGTAACATGCAGTAATCCCATCATATACAGACAGCCATCGTAGTATCGGTATTGACCGCCTGTCATACCGGCGTTCCAGAAGTCCTGAATAAATTCCCAAGAAATTTGTTGTGTTGCAGCAAGAGTTGCTACTGCATTACAAGCAACAAGTCCCGGTGAATGATCAGGTCCTTCCGGTTGTCCATTTCCGCCGATAGTGAGAGTGCCATTTAAATCCCACAGATGGCCGTAAGTGCTTACTCCCTTACTGTGGAAGAAGCTCTGGATACCGTTGGAAAATGTTATTTGCCATGGATCTGCTGCCCACCATGCATAGTCCATGCCGATATTCATTGCAATTCGCCATGCGTCGTATCGGAATGTTCTATGATCGGTTCCGCCTTCGCCTCTTTGAGGTGAACCATCAAAGTTTGCATAATCCGGTCCAAGGAACGTAGTTGTATTTCCACTTCCTGCACGTATCATGCTCTGGAAAAATTTGCGGCTGGTTGCTGCTGCTTCTTTATAAAAGTCTGCGTCTGCTTTTAGATCGTTCAGGTTGTTCCAAATTCCAGTATATGGGAGCACTCCGCCAGGCGCAGTGGCTGCTGCCCAGTCATTTTCAAGTTCCAGTGCCCATATTTCAAAGAATGACGGTAAATGATAAGAAGGATCGGTATAAGTACCTGCATTTCCGTATGGAGAAAATACCGGCATATGATTACCTATTGCCATTGGACTGGCAATAGTGTTATTCGTTCGATGATCGCCGGGTCTTCTGAATAGACCAGGTGCGTCCCAACTGCCGCCTTCCGGATTGTTTCGGCGGCACATATCAAATAAAAGCCGCCTTGCATGCCATCCGTAATTTAGCACTCCCTCTCCATCACCCCAACGAGCGGATGCAAACAACAATGCTGTTGCAAAATAGAATTCCCCGTCAGGAGCAATACCTAAATCTTTTACAGTACCATTCGTATACATTGCCCAGGTAAAATACCCCCTCATATTTC
>Ga0123356_10003546_pt1 | contig 16313 bp, 16 predicted proteins | sample TergutEmb28metaG_2_FD_92546 | JGI IMG/M metagenome (GOLD analysis project Ga0123356, IMG submission 92546) | Embiratermes neotenicus P3 segment gut microbial communities from Petit-Saut dam, French Guiana - Emb289 P3 | ecosystem: Host-associated > Arthropoda: Insects > Digestive system > Gut ...
CAGACGATCACGACGTTGTCGTTGCGGTCGCGCATCAGCTCGAGCTCGAATTCCTTCCAGCCGATGATCGACTCCTCGAGGAGCACCTCGGTGGTCGGGCTGGCATCCAGGCCGGTGCCGGCGATGCGGCGCAGGTCGGCCTCCTGGTAGGCGATGCCGGAGCCGGCGCCGCCGAGCGTGAAGGACGGGCGGATGACGACGGGGAAGCCGAGCCCCGGCTGTCCGGTGCCGTGGGCGCCAGTGCCGTAGACAGCGCTCAGGCACTCCTCGATCGTGTGGCAGATGACCGAGCGCGGAACCTCGGCGCCGAGGCCGGTGACGATCTCCTTGAACTTCTCGCGGTCCTCGCAAGCCTCGATCGCGTCGATGTCGGCGCCGATGAGCTGGGCGTTGTACTTCTTCAGGGTCCCGTTTTCGTGCAGGGCGACGGCGGCGTTGAGCGCGGTCTGGCCGCCAAGCGTCGGCAGCACCGCGTCTGGCCGCTCCTTCGCGATTACCTTGGCGAGGACTTCCGGGGTGATGGGCTCGACGTAGGTGGCGTCGGCGAACTCCGGGTCCGTCATGATCGTTGCCGGGTTGGAGTTCACCAGGCACACGCGGATGCCCTCGGCCTTCAGCACCCGGCAGGCCTGGGTGCCCGAGTAGTCGAACTCGCAGCCCTGCCCGATCACGATCGGCCCGGACCCGATGACGAGCACGGACTTCAGGTCGTCACGCCGCGGCATGGCTGTTTCTCCTGTCTTGCTGCATTTCTCGCTGCGCGGCCGGAGATTTGCCTACGGTTCGCGGGGTAGCGACCTGAACCGCCGGCATCGCGCGGTCGTTTCTGGTCACTGAGCCGTTCCCCCTGCTCATTGGCCAGCCTCCCCTGCTCATTGGCCAGCCTCCGCCATCAGGGTGGCGAACTGGTCGAAGTGGTCGACCGCGTCATGCGGCCCCGGAGCCGCCTCAGGGTGGTACTGGACCGCGAAAGCGGGCCTGTCCAGGAGCCTGAGCCCTTCGACTACCCCGTCGTTCAGGTTCACGTGGGTGATCGTGGCCGCGCCATAGGGCGTGTCGAAGGGGTCGCGGGCGCCGGGGGGCACATGCGCCCATGCGGACCCTTCGGCTCTGCTGGTGTCGGCCTCGGGGGGCAGCGCGGCCGCGAAACCGTGGTTGTGGCTGGTGATGTAGACCCTGCCGGTGGCCAGGTCCATGACCGGCTGGTTGACGCCGCGGTGACCGTAGCGGAGCTTGTAGGTGTCCAGGCCGATCGCCCGTGACAGGATCTGGCTGCCGAAGCAGATGCCGAAGAGCGGCACCCCAGCGTCCAGCACGCCGCGCATCGCGGCGACCGCGTAGCCGGCGGCGGCCGGGTCGCCGGGGCCGTTGGAGAAGAACACGCCGTCCGGGCTGCTGGCGAGGATGTCCTGAGCCGTGGACGTGGCCGGCAGGACACGGACCTCCATGCCCCGCTCGGCCATGTTCCGCGGGGTGGCGGCCTTGATGCCGAGGTCGACGGCGGCCACCCGGTACTTCACCGGCGTACCGCTCGGCGGGGTGACCGTGTACGGGTGCGGCGTGGTGACGATCCGCGCCAGGTCCGCGCCGGCCATGCCGGGGCTGGCGAGCACCCGGTCCAGGAGCCGCGCCGGATCGTCCTCCACGGTGGAGACAGCCGCGCGCATCGCGCCGTGTTCCCGCAAGCGCATGGTGAGTGCGCGGGTCCCGCGGATGGCGATGCCGGTGATGCCCTGGGCCTTGAGCTCGGCGTCGAGCGAGCGCTGGGCGCGCCAGCTCGAGGCGATCCGCGCGGGCTCGCGGACCACGTAGCCGCTGACCCAGATGCGGTGCGACTCCGGGTCTTCGTCATTGACGCCGGTGTTACCGATGTGCGGTGCCGTCATCGCCACGATCTGGCCGCAGTAGGACGGGTCGGTCAGCGTCTCCTGGTAACCGGTCATGCCGGTGTTGAAGACCATCTCACCGAACGACTCGCCGTGGGCGCCGAAGCCCGTGCCGCGCAGCGTCGTGCCGTCCTCGAGCACCAGCATGGCGGCCGGCCGGCCGGCGGCAGTCCTGCCGTTCGCGGTCATCTGGTCACCTTTCCGTCGAGGACAGTGGCGGTGCCGCGCAAGAACGTGGCGACCACGGCACCGGGCAGCGGCAGGCCGGCGAACGGGCTGTTACGGCTCTTGGACGCGTGCGTCCGCGGGTCCACTGGCAGCTGCGGCGCGCTCGGGTCATACAGGGTCAGGTTGGCCGGGGCGCCGCGGGCGAGGAGCTGACCGTGGTCGGCGACGCGGCCGATGGCCGCCGGGCGGACGGACATCCGGTCCGCGACGGCCGCCCAGTCCAGCAGGCCGGTGTCCACCATGGCGACCTGCACGGCACGCAGCGCCGTCTCCAGCCCGGTCATGCCGTTCGCGGCGGCCGCCCACTCGGACTCCTTGGCCTCGACCGGATGCGGCGCGTGGTCGGTGGCCACGCAGTCGATGGTGCCTTCTTTGAGCCCCGCCCGCACCGCGTCAACATCCGCCTTAGTGCGCAGCGGCGGGTTGACCTTGAACATCGGGTCGTAGCCTTCAGCCAGGTCGTCGGTGAGCAGCAGGTGGTGCGGCGTCACCTCGGCGGTCACCCGCCAGCCCTTGGACTTGGCCCAGCGGATGATCTCCACCGAGCCCGCCGTGGACACGTGGCAGACGTGCAGCGCGGCGCCGGTGTGCGCCGCGAGCAGGACGTCCCGCGCGATGATCGCCTCCTCGGCGGCGGCCGGCCAGCCCGCGAGGCCGAGCCGGCTTGCGACTTCGCCTTCGTTGAGCTGCGCGCCCTCGGTGAGCCGCGGCTCCTGGGCGTGCTGTGCGATGACCCCGTCGAACGCCTTGACGTACTCCAGCGCCCGTCGCATCAGCAGCGGGTCGGCGACGCAGAAGCCGTCGTCGGAGAAGACCCGGACCCGCGCGCCGGAGTCGGCCATCGCGCCGAGTTCGGCGAGCTGCTTACCGTTCAGGCCGACGGTCACCGCCCCGACCGGGCGCACGTCCACGTACCCGGCCTGCTCGCCGAGCCGCCACACCTGCTCGACCACGCCCGCGGTGTCCGCGACCGGCTCGGTGTTGGCCATCGCGTGCACGGCCGTGTAGCCGCCAAGCGCGGCGGCCCGGGTCCCGGTCTCGACGGTTTCCGCGTCCTCCCGGCCCGGCTCGCGCAGGTGCGTGTGCAGGTCGACGAGGCCGGGCAGCGCGATCAGGCCCTGAGCATCGAAGACGGCCGCGCCCGGCACGGTGAGGTCGTCGCCGGTTTCCGCGACCACCCCGTCTTTCAGGTGCAGGTCTGCCCGTGCGCCGCCGTTGACCGCGGCACCCTTGATCAGCCACTCCTCGGTCATGCCGCTGCCTCCGTCGCGCCGCCGAGCATCAGGTAGAGGGCCGCCATCCGGACCGTGACGCCGTTCGCTACCTGCTGGACCACTGTCGAGCGCGGGGAGTCGGCTACCTCGGCGGCAATCTCGACCCCCCGGTTCATCGGGCCTGGGTGCATGACGATCGCGTGCTCCGGCAGCAGGGCCATCCGGCTGGTGTCCAGGCCGTACCGGCGGCGGTACTCACGGACGGTCGGGAAGAAGGCGGCGCTCATCCGCTCGTGCTGGACGCGGAGCATCATCACGACGTCGGACTTGCGGAGCTCAGCGTCCAGGTCGTAGCCGAACTTGCACGGCCACGTCTCGACCGCGTAGGGCATCAGGGTAGGCGGGGCCACCAGGGTCACCTCGGCGCCGAGAGTGGCCAGCAGGTGCACGTTGGACCTGGCTACCCGGGAATGCAGCACGTCGCCGACGATGGTGACGCGTATCCCGTCAAGCGCCTGGCCCTGCGCCTCGGGTCCCGCGAGCCGCTGCCTGATCGTGAAGGCGTCGAGCAGCGCCTGGGTGGGATGCTCGTGGGTGCCGTCGCCGGCGTTGATCACCGTGCCGCTGACCCAGTTGATGAGGCGGCGCGGAGCGCCGGAGGCGGGGTGCCTGATCACGATGGCGTCGGTGCCCATCGCCTCCAGGGTCAGCGCGGTGTCCTTGAGTGACTCCCCCTTGGCGACGCTGGAACCGCGGGCGGAGAAGTTGATCACGTCGGCGGACAGCCGTTTCGCGGCGGCTTCGAACGAAGTCCTGGTCCGCGTTGAGTCCTCGTAGAAGAGGTTGACCACGGTCAGGCCGCGCAGCGTGGGCAGCTTCCTGATCGGCCGGCCGGCGCTCGCCAGCTCGGCGGCGGTGTCGAGGATCAGCAGCGCGTCGTCACGGCTCAGGTCGGCGGCGGAGATGAGATGGCGGTTCACTGGTCACGCTCCCCGAGCAGCACCGAGTCCTCGCCGTCGGTCTCGTCAAGCAGCACGCGCACCCGCTCGCGCTGCGCCGTCGGCAGGTTCTTGCCTACATAGTCGGCCCTGATGGGCAGTTCGCGGTGGCCCCGGTCGACGAGCACCGCCAACTGGACAGCGCGCGGCCTGCCAAGGTCGTTGAGCGCGTCAAGAGCGGCGCGGATGGTCCGGCCGGAGAAGAGCACATCGTCGACGAGCACGACGGTCTTGCCGTCCACTCCGTCGGGCGGCACCTGGGTTCGCTGAAGAGCGCGGGCCGGTCGCAGCCGCAGGTCGTCGCGGTGCATGGTCACGTCAAGTGAGCCGACCGGTGCGGGCGTGCCCTCGAACTCGCCGATCCGCTCGGCCAGCCGCCGCGCCAGGTAAACCCCCCGCGTCGGGATTCCGAGGAGGACGATCCCCTCGCCCCCGTGGGTGCGCTCCAGGATCTCGTGCGCGATACGGCTCAGCGCGCGACGGATCTCTTCTCGCGAAAGCACCGCTTTCCAGCCGGCGTCATCCGGCTTCCCTGCATCCGGCCTCCCTGCGCCGCCAGCAGAGCCGCCCGGGTTCGGGCCGCTGGGCTTCAGGCCGCTGGGATGCGGGCTGCTGGTGGGATTCGGGCTGCTGGGGCCACTTGGGCCGCTGCCCGGCTCGTGAACTGGCTCAGGTCGCATCGCGCACACCAGTCACGACCTCCTTCCCCGTCTCACGGGACGGTCCTTAAAGGATGCCTACGCCGCTAACCGTACCAGCAGCGCGGGTTGCCTCCTGGGAGGCAGCCCCGCGAGGCCACTCGCCATACTATTGGTTACAGTAGAAACACGATTAGTCACTAGACCGCCGCAGTCCCGGCTTGCGGATCATTCCCCTGCGTAACTTGCCGGCCCCGTCGTCCGGCGGGCCGCGTGGTCGGCGCTCACACGCGCAGCCTGCTAGGACACCCTTGGCGATCATCAAACCTGTGATTTATGTCACATTGGACATACGCTGTCATAACGTTCCGAGACCGCCGGCGGGCTCCGCTTTGCCCCCTATGCGTACGGGAAAGCCGATTACATCGGGGGTTGTCGCGATCTACCCGAGGGTAGTACCGACACGGAAGGGCAATACCGGTTACTAGACGAGTTCAACTAGTTTTTGCCATTCGGCTTGACCTTGTCGCTCTCGCCGCCTACCGTCACTGTGCGTAACCGTTACCGTAAGCGACGAACTGGCCGGGAAACCGAGGAAAAATGCCATCTGAGTATGCCAAGACCCTGGGCGCGCGGCTGCGCGCCATCCGCACCCAGCAGGGGCTCTCACTGCACGGTGTTGAGGAGAAGTCCCGTGGCCGGTGGAAGGCCGTTGTCGTCGGCTCGTATGAGCGTGGCGACCGGTCGGTGACCGTCCAGAAGCTGGCCGAGCTTGCCGAGTTCTACGGCGTCCCGGTCTCCGAGCTGCTGCCCGGCGATGCGGCGCCCACCCCGATCGCGGCGGCCCCCAAGCTCGTGATCGACCTTGAGCGGATGAACCAGCTGCCGAAGGAGAAGGTCGGCCCGCTCGCCCGTTACGTGGCCACCATCCAGGCCCAGCGTGGCGACTACAACGGCCGGGTGCTGTCCGTGCGGCACGAGGACCTGCGGTCGCTAGCGGTCATCTACGAGAAGTCGCCTGCTGACCTGACCGAGGAGCTGATCAGCTGGGGCGTCCTGGACGCCGACGCGCGCAGCAACCCGATCGAGTCCTTCTAGCTTTAGCAGTCTCAAGCGACCCACCCGGTGACACCCGGCGGTCACCGGGTGGGCGCGTCTAACTGGCCGTGGGGAGTTCCAGCGGGAGCTCCTCCGCCACGCCGAGGGCCATCTCGGCCACAGTCAGGAATGTCGCCGCATCGCGCAGCAGATCCTCGGCCTCCCGCGCGGTAGCGGCCCGCGGCAGTCCCGCTTCCGCCGCAGCCCGCTTGGCTGCGCCCGCCGCGAAGAACGCGGCCCACTCGGCAAGAGCAGGCTCCACTTCGGGCAGCAGCTCCCAGACAGGCCTTGGCCGCCTGCGCCGTGCCTTGCTTCCCGGCTCACCCCTGGCCGCCACGATCGCCGCGGCCGCGCGCAGCGCTGCCAGATGCGCGCAGATGTAGCGCGTTCCCGGATCACTCTCGCCGTCTGCCTCGGCAAGCCCCGCCCGCGCCGTGCGCAGCAGGGAAAGCGCCGCGGCCGGCACTCGCTGCGGCACCAGGCTGAGCAAGTCCACAGGTGCTGTCTGCGCTGGCCCAGTGTTCAGCGGCCCGCCGCTTCCTGGCACGGCGTTGCCGAGCGCCGCGCCGCCGGTGGTCCTGAGCGTGCTGATCATTGTCATCACTCCTTCAGGTGCGGACCCGCCGGCCGGGCGAAGCGCTTCCCCACGCCCCGCCCGGCCGACACCGGCCGCCAGGGGTCGTGGCGACCGGGGACTGCCCCGTCATTCGAACACATTGTCATTAGAACACAGGTTCGCCTGCTGGTCCAGCACATTGCTGACGATTTCGAAGCTACCCCGGGGGTCTGACATTCCAGGCGTTTCGCTGGCGCCGCGACGGGACCGAAAGGGCCAGTGGGGGCGGCGCGACGGCCGGTCCGCCAATAAGATCCGTTGATGGACGTCGTTTACCGCGAGCTCGGGCCCCGGGAGTTCCGCGCAGCGATCGGCGCGCTGGTCGCGGTGTACGCGGCAGCGATGAACCCGCCCGAGCGGCTGCTCGGCGGTCGCGAGGCCATCATGGACCGGCACGCCGCGAGCCCCGGGTTCCGTGGCCTGACCGCGCACGTCGATGGCGGGCTGGCCGGGTTCACCTACGGGTTCCACGGACAGACCGGGCAATGGTGGCACGACATGGTGGCGGGCGCGCTCGCGGCGGGCCCGCCGCGCGAGGGACCCGACTGGCTGCACGACTCCTTCGAGATCGCCGAGCTGCACGTGCTGCCCGACCACCAGGGAATGGGCATCGGGCGCTCGCTGCTGCTCACGCTGACGTCCGGGCGGCCGGAGCGGACGGCGGTGCTGTCCACCGCCGACGCGCCGACCCGCGCCAGGCGGCTCTACCGGGGGGTCGGGTTCACCGACCTGCTGACAGGATTCCGGTTCTCCGGAAGCGAGCCCCCCTACGCGGTCATGGGCGCGCTTCTACCGTTGAGTTCCCGGACACCTCCGACAGCCGCGACGCCCAGCAACCGCTAAGGCTCCACTGGCGCGCTTCTACCGTTGAGTTCCCGGACACCTCCGACCGCCGCGACGCCCAGCAACCGCTAAGGCTCCGCTAGCGCGGTGCTTTCGTTGGGTACTGGGGTCAGGCCGAGCAGGTCGTAGAGGTCGAGTGTGGCGCGGGCGGCGTTGAGCGTATAGAAGTGCAGCCCGGGCGCGCCTTCGGCGAGCAGCGTCTCCGACAGGCGGGCGGCGTAGTCGACGCCGATCTTCCTGACCGCGAGCCGGTCGTTGTTCTCCGTCGCGGCGCGGAGCTGGTCGAGCAGGTGCACGGGGATCTTGCAGCCGCCGAGTTCCAGGGCGCGCTCCAGGATCCGGAGGCTGGTCGGCGGCATGATGCCGGGGATGATCGGGATGTCACAGCCTTGGGCCGCCGCCCGGTCCCTGAGCCTGAGGTAGTCCTCGGCGTAGAAGAACATCTGGGTGATCGCGAAGTCCGCGCCCGCGCGGCACTTGGCGACAAAGTGCCGGGTGTCGCTGTCCTCATCCGGCGAGCGCGGGTGCATCTCAGGGAACGCGGCGACGCCAACGCAGAAGTCGCCGGACGCCTTGACGAGCTCGACGAGCTGGCTGGCGTGACTGAACCCGTCGGGGTGCTGCACCCAGGTGGCGTTCGGGTCGCCGGGCGGGTCGCCGCGCAGCGCCAGGACGTTCCGCACGCCGACGGCCGCGTAGGAGCCGATAACGTGCCGCAGCTCGGTGACCGAGTGGTTGACCACGGTGAGGTGAGCCACCGGGTCGAGCCTGGTCTGCTCGGCGATCGCGCCGGTGATGCTGACGGTGCGGTCTCTGGTGGACCCGCCGGCTCCGTAGGTCACCGAGACGAACGTCGGCTTGAGCGGCTCAAGCTGCCTGATCGCGTGCCAGAACTGCTCGTGCGCCTGCTCCGTCCGCGGCGGCATGAACTCCAGCGAGAACGACCGCTGACCGGACCCGAGCACCTCGGCGATGCTCGGCCGGGGACGACGCCGGTGTTCCTTGCGTGTCGCTTGCGACTGCTGAGGCAGACGTGGTCTCGGCGGCATGTGTCTCAGCATAACTCATGGCACACTTTTATGTGGCGAGACCACAAGCGATTGCGATGGCGCGGCTCTCGTACCGCACGCACGCCTAAGGGCGGTCGGCGCCGGACGCGCCGACCGCTCGGTGTCAGGTCAGCTAGTTAGAAAGCCAGCGCCTGGGCGCGCCGGTTTACTTCCGTCCCGCGGTGGGCGTAGAGAGCCTCGATCGGGGTGCCCGGGAGGGTCTCGTCCGCGGTGAACAGCCACCGCAGCGCCTCGCTGTCATCGAAGCCGCAGTCGAACAGCAGCGTAAGCGTGCCGGACAGGCCCTTGACGATCTGGCCGCCGTCGAGGAACCGGGCCGGGACGGCGCGCTCCCCGTTTGGCCGGGTGACGGCGAGTAGCTTGCGGTCGCGGAGCAACTGCTTCACACGGCTGATCGGGAGACCGAGCCGTGTGGCCACCTCGGGGAGTGACAGCCATTCGCCGACGAGAGCGTCAGAGGTGGGGTTTATCTGTATCACGATGTCCAATGTGCCACATCACCGGGGGTCCCAAACACCCGACATTTCCCTCAATTAGGTATCGCTCACCTGGTCAGCCGATCTTCGCCGAGGTCGCCGGGCCTCACCGGCCCTGCTCAGCCCGGGTGCGCAGGCCAGCCAGTTCGAACTGCCAGCCGCCCGCGTTGCCTTTCCGCTGGTCCTCGCGCAGCGCGTCGGGCAGGTCAAGGGAGGCGAAGCCGCTCTCCACTACGGTCACGCCGGTCTCCTGGCCGACCGGGCGGACGTAGCACTCAACCAGCGTCGCGTTGCCCGGCATCGGCGGGACGGTACCGCCGAAGGCGCTGGCCCAGCGGAAGGAGGCGTAGCCTTGCGGCTCTACCCGGACGACGTCGATCAGGTACGGCTGGGCGTCGCCGCCGTACTCCACCACGGCCCGGCCAGGACCGCGGGCGGGTTCTGCCTTGCTGCCCGGCAGCCACCAGCCCGGGCGAGTGACAAGCTGCCACACCTTGTCATGAGCCGCCCTGATGGTGATCCGCCGCTCGATACGGTCTTCCATGACAGTGCCCTTTCCCTCGGGCCTTCCCCTCGCCCGGCGCGATTCGCGAGCGGAGTCTCCCATATGACCCGAAGCGGCACAATTCGACGCTTGCGGATATAGCCGGCCGCGCCAATCGGGGCTTGTGGCCATGACAATGTGATGAACAGGGCAAGCGCGGTGGGCTCCGGCCGTAAAATTACACCCGATGGAATCTGCCCACGCGGACATGCTCACGGGGCGGATGCTCGACCGGCGCTACCACGTCCGCTCGCGCATCGCGCACGGCGGCATGGCCACCGTATACCTGGCCACCGACACCCGGCTCGACCGGGAGGTGGCACTCAAGGTCATGCACGCCGACCTGGCACGGGATGAGGACTTCGTCGAGCGGTTCATCGGCGAGGCCAAGTCGGTCGCGCGGCTGTCCCACCCCAACATCGTCTCGGTCTTCGATCAGGGAGCCGACGGGCAGTACCTGTACCTCGCCATGGAGTACGTGCCAGGCCGGACGCTCCGCGCCATGTTGCGCGAGCGCCGATGGCTGCCCTGGCAGGAAGCCCTCGCCCTGATGGACCCGGTTCTCGCCGGGCTCGCCGCCGCCCACCAGGCCGGTCTCGTACACCGCGACGTCAAGCCGGAGAACGTGCTGATCGCCGCCGACGGGCGGGTCAAGGTCGTGGACTTCGGACTAGCACGGGCGACGGCGGCCGTCGGGAACACCCGGGCGGGCGTGATCATCGGGTCCGTCGCATACATCTCACCTGAGCAGGTCTCCGGGGCCGCCACCGACGCGCGAACCGACGTGTACTCGGCGGGCGTCATGCTTTTCGAGATGCTCACCGGACGGCAGCCGTTCACCGGTGAGACGCCGATCGCGGTCGCGTACGCGCACGTCAACTCGGACATCCCGCCGGTGAGCTCACTGACGGGCGGTGTCCCGCCCGCGGTGGATCAGCTCGTGCGCGCGGCGACCAGCCGCGACCCTGGCCGGCGGCCAGCGAACGCAGGGGCGTTCCTGAGCGCGGCGCGGGCACTTCGCGGGACGGGCGCTCTGGAGGCCGGCGACTCAATCACCGGAGCCTTCGGGCTGGCCGGACCGGTGGTGGCTGGCGCGCTGACAGGCGGACCGGGCACCGGCGGACCGGGCACGCCGGCGGACGCGTTCGACGGTGGTGACCCGTTCGGCGGGCCGGACGGGTTCGGAGCGGCTGGCGGGCGCGGCGGGTCCCGGACGATGGTCGTGGAGGCCGGGCAGTCCGGCGCGACGGAGCCGGGGTACGACGCGGCGCTCGGACGCGCAACCACGGGACGGTTCGACGGCGGCGCAGGCTTCGCGCCAGCCAACGGCTACGGCGGCTACGGTGACGGCAACTACGGTGGCCCGGGCCATGGCTACGGGCATCCCGGGGCGGATTACCAGCACGGCGAGCGGGAGCCGTTCCTCCAGCGGTGGCTGTTCAGCAAGCGGTTCATCTACGTAGCGATCGCGGCTGTGGCTGCGATCGGGCTCGGCGGCGGTGGCTGGTACCTGTCGTCCGGCCGGTACACGCCGCTCCCGTCCATCGGCAGCATGCCGGTGTCGCAGGCCGAGCAGGCGCTGCGCCAGGCCGGGTTCAAGCCGCAGCTGGGCTCGTCAGTCATCGACAACAACGTGGCGAAGGGCGATGTCGTCTCCACGTCGCCGTCGGGGCACGCACTGCCGGGCGCGACGGTCGTGATCACAGTCTCGCTCGGGCCGCGGATGATCACCGTGCCGTCGATTGCCGGCCTAACGTCCGTGTCCGCCGCGCAAGCCAGACTGCGGCAGGCGGGGCTGACCGTGGCCGCGGCCACCAAGCCGGTGGGCGTCACCGGCACGGTGCAGATGGGCGCGATCGCCGGGACCTCGCCGGCCGCGGGCACATCGTGGCCGCAGAACCAGCCCGTCTACGTCGAGGTGGTCGCCGGGTTCGCGCTGCCGTCGCTGGTCGGCGAGAACATCAACACCATCCAGCAGTGGGCGGGCCAGAACCACGTCAACATCCAGCCGACGACGGTGCAGAGCAGCCAGCCGCAGGGGGTCATCGTCTCCCAGTCGCCCGCGCCGGGAACACCGCTGCAGCCTGGACAGGCGGTATCCGTGTCTGTCTCGCAGGGCCCGCCGATGGCGCAGATCCCCAACCTGCAGGGGCAGAACTGCCAGCAGGCGCAGCAGACACTTGCGCAGCTCGGATTCCAGGTCAAGACCAATACCTTCTTCTTCGGCAACAGGGTCTTCAGCACCAGTCCGTCCGGCCAGGCACCCTCTGGTTCGACGGTCACGCTGAACTGCTACTGAGGTGCCCTTGACGCTGATCGGGTCGCACGCGACCGTCACGGGCGGGCTCGCGGCCGGCGGGCTCGGGTATGCCGCCGAAGTTGGCGCTGAGGTCATCCAGGTGTTCGTGTCCAACCCCCGCGGCTGGGCCGCCGGGCCCGGCGACAGCAGCCAGGACGCGTTGCTGCGGGAATCCGGCATTCCTGTGTTCATCCACGCGACCTACCTGATCAACCTTGGCTCCGGCAACCCGGATGTCGCCGGCAAGTCAGCCGAGGCGGTCGCGCACGCGCTGCGCCGTGGCTCGGAGATCGGGGCACGCGGGGTGGTGGTGCACACCGGGTCCGCCATCGGCTGGACGTCCGACCCCGACGACCCTGTGAAGAGCCACTGGGCCAAGGACAAGGCGCTGCGGCAGGTCCGCGAGATCGCGCTGCCGCTGCTCGACAAGCTCGCCGACGACGACCCTGACCTGCTGTTCGAGCCGATGGCCGGGCAGGGGCAGATGCTCTGCGCCCGGGCCGGCGACCTGGCGGAATACCTTGGCGCTCTCGAGGGACATCCCAAGGCTGGTGTCTGCCTCGACACCTGCCACATGTTCGCCGCGGGGCACGACCTGACCGCTCCCGACGGGGTCGCTGCGATGCTCGGCGAACTCGACGCGGCGGCCGGGGCCGGCCGGGTGCGACTGGTGCACGCGAATGACTCCAAGCTCGGGTGCGGGTCCAAGCGCGACCGGCACGAAGCCATCGGGGACGGCACGATCGGCACGGGACCGTTCGGGCAACTGCTTTGTCATCCCTCGCTGGCGCAGACGCCGTTCGTCGTGGAGACTCCCGGCGGTAAGCAGGGGCACACCCGGGATATCGCTACCCTGAAGGGGTTGCGCAGCTCATCATCGGCGACTGGGCGCGGGTAAAGAGGCAGGTTCTATGGTTGTGGTTATGGCCACGGACGCCACCGCGTCCGACGTGGCGCACGTGGTAACCGTGGTCGAGGAGGCCGGCGGTGAGGCGTTCGTCAGCCGCGGCGAGGCGCGGACGATCGTCGGGCTGTCCGGCGACATCGAACGGTTCGCCGCCACGCTTAACCTGGCCGGGCTGCCTGGCGTGGCCAACGTCGTGCGCATCTCCGTGCCGTACAAGCTGGTCAGCCGGGAGCACCGGCGGGAGCGTTCGGTCATCCGGGTCGCCGGAGTGCCGATTGGCCCGGACACACTCACCGTGATCGCCGGGCCGTGCGCCGTGGAGACGCCGGAGCAGACACTGGCAGCCGCCCGGATGGCGCGGGCGGCGGGGGCGTCACTGCTGCGCGGCGGCGCGTTCAAGCCGCGGTCGTCGCCGTACGCGTTCCAGGGGCTCGGCGAGACGGGGCTGAAGATCCTCGCCGATGTCCGAGCCGAGACCGGGCTGCCGATCGTCACCGAGGTGATCGACCCGTCCGACGTGGACCTCGTCACGAAGTACGCGGACATGCTCCAAGTCGGCACCCGGAATATGCAGAACTTCCCGCTGCTGCAGGCGGTCGGCGCGGCCGGCAAGCCGGTCATGCTCAAGCGCGGCATGTCCGCGACCATCGAGGAATGGCTGATGGCCGCCGAGTACATTGCGCAGCGCGGCAACCTGGACATCGTGCTGTGCGAGCGGGGCATCCGCACCTTCGAGACGGCGACGCGCAACACCCTGGACATCTCGGCCGTGCCGGTCGCGCAGCGGCTGTCGCACCTGCCGGTGATCGTCGACCCGTCGCACTCCGGGGGGCGGCGCGACCTGGTGCTGCCGCTGTCGCGGGCGGCGATCGCGGTCGGCGCGGACGGCATCATCGTCGACGTCCACCCGCACCCGGAGACCGCGCTCTGCGACGGCCCCCAGGCGCTGATCGAGTCCGACCTGCGGGAACTGGCGAGCGTGGCGCTGCACCTGTCGCCGCTGATCGGCCGCACCCTCACCCCCGCCCCGGCACCGGCATCCGGAACGCTGGCGGCTCGCTAGACGGGCTGGTACTCCTGGGCAGTCGCGGCCAGCTGCTCGGCGAGCTCGTCCGCGTCCAGGCGGCCCTCGATCTTGCGGAGGTCGTCGATCCGCGCCCGGGTCTCCACCCGGCGCGGGGTAAGCAGCGTGCAGCAGTCCTGGTCGGGGAGCTCGGAGATGGCCAGCGTGCCGAGGCGCCGCGCCTCGGCCATGATCTCGGTCTTGTCCCAGCCGAGCAGCGGGCGCAGGATCGGCAGCTGGACCGCGTCGTCAAGAGCGGTGATATTCGGCAGGGTCTGGCTGGAGACCTGACCGAGGGAGTCACCGGTGACCAGTGCCGCGCAGTGCAGCCGCGCCGCGAGGGCCTCCGCCGTCTTGAGCATCAGCCGCCGCTGCGCCACCACCTGAAGGCGCCCCGCGCCCGAGGTGGCCAGCGACTGCTGTGCCTTGCCGAACGGCACTACGTAGAGCCGCGATCCGCCCTGGAAGCGGTCCAGCCCGCGGGCGAGCGCGTAGGCCTTGTAGATGGACTCGGGCCCGGTCAGCGGCATTCCGGAGAAGTGCAGGAAAACGCAGCGTAGCCCGCGCTTCATCATCCGGTACGCGGCCACCGGGGAGTCGATCCCGCCCGACATCAGCACGACCGCCCGGCCGCTCATCCCGACCGGCAGTCCGCCCTGGCCTGGCTCGCCGCCGGTGAACACAAAGACCTCGTGCTGGTCGACCTCGATGAAGATCTCCGTGTCGGGGTGCTTGAGGTTGACTCCGAGCCCGTGCGCGGCCACAACCTCGGCACCGGCGATGGCGTTGAGCTGCTCGGACGTCACAGGGAACCGCTTGTCCCGGCGCCGCGCACGCACCGCGAACGACCCGCTGCCGGCGCTGGTCAGGGCGACCGCGGCGGCGACCGCGGCCTCCGGAGTCTTCTCCACCCGGTATGCCTGGCAGACCCGGACGATACCGGGCACGTCGGCGGCGCGTTCGGCGACCTTGTCCACCGCCGCGGCGTGCTCGGCGGCGGTGCGGTTCCGGCGCTGGACCCGGAGCACCACCACCCCCTCGCGCACTAGGAGCTCCACGGGCACCCCGGTGTCCCGCACCGCCGCCCGGACGTTGGCGTGCAGCATGTGCTCGAACTGCTGCCTGTTCCGCCCCTTCAGGACGATCTCACCAAGCTTGAGCAGCACGCACGGCTCGCCGACGGGGTTGCCTGCGGTCCCGGCTGCGTTATCTGCTGCGCTGTCTGCCGTCCCTGGGGCTGGGGTGGGATCGGTCATGGACATCCCTCTAGTCTGCCAGTTCTGGGACCAAGTGCGCCCGCGTGGTTCAACCATGCCAGCCTCACTACATATCCGGGGGTTAGCTTCCTTGATCGGGCGTTGCCATGCGACATAGCGTGAGCGCGTGAACGTGAACCAGCGCGAGGAGATCACCGCTTCCGTTGCGGCGCACGCCGAACTAGGCCCCCGGTACGACGCGGCTGTGGCCGAGGGGCTGGTGGAACGCATCGGCGATGAGATCGACAGGCGGATTGACGCGCGACTTGGCTCCGCCCAGCCGCCGCGGCCCCGGGCCGCAGCGGCCGCTCCCGCGGCGGGGGCAGAACACCGGCGAAGCATCGGGATCACCGGGATGATCCTCGGGCTCGGATCGATGGGGATCGCGGCCGGGGCGACCAGTATCGTGGCGAGCCACCACGCGAACTCCGCCGCGCAGATCGTCATGATCCTGCTGATCTGGACGGCGATCACGATCATCAACGTGGCACACGCGCGCCGGCGGTAGGCGGGCTGGAAGATCGAACGGCATCTGAGCATCGCGAATGAACCGCGATCAGCCTCAGCCGCGGCCGGTGTCCGAGTGAGCGGCCGCGAGCCCGCCGAACCGGAGGAGTCCGAGTCCGGGGAACCCGGAGAACCGCCGGCGGTCGTGGGTTAGGGACCTAAGCCCTCGTTGTTGCGGTCGGTGCCGCGCCTTACCGTGACAGTGTGACCCCCGATGAGCGGGACGAGATCAGCGCCTCGGTCGCCGCGCACAAGGAACTCGGGCCCGACTACGACAGGGCCGTGGCCGAGGGTCTTATCGAGCGCATCGGCGAGGAGATCGACAAGCGGGTGGACGCGCGACTGCAGGCCGCTAGCAAGCAGGCGCCAGTCGCGCCAGCTTCGTACCGGCATCGCGGCCCCACGTTCGGCGTGCTGCTTATCTCGCTCATCTTCGGGACCGGGGCCACCTCCGTCGTCATTGGCAGCGACCGCACCGATAGCGCCGCTCAGGCCATCATGGTGATCCTGATCTGGGCCGCGATCGCGGCGATCAACATCGTGTCCGCGGTCCGCCGCTAGTAACGCGCCCGGTCCGGTCAACGTCGCCTACGCCGTTCGCCGGTAGCCGCCGAACACGAAAATAAATTGCTCGATTACGGCGTTGAGACGTAGGCTCAACTGCTTCTCC
>Ga0123356_10003547_pt1 | contig 16312 bp, 14 predicted proteins | sample TergutEmb28metaG_2_FD_92546 | JGI IMG/M metagenome (GOLD analysis project Ga0123356, IMG submission 92546) | Embiratermes neotenicus P3 segment gut microbial communities from Petit-Saut dam, French Guiana - Emb289 P3 | ecosystem: Host-associated > Arthropoda: Insects > Digestive system > Gut ...
CGGATCCGTGGCACAGCCCAGCAACTGTTTGAGAAATATCTGCAGCTCGGGCGCGACGCGACCAGCGGCGGCGACCGCGTGATGGCCGAGGGCTATTTTCAGCATGCGGAGCACTATTTCCGCATCCTGAACGCGATGAACCAGGCGGCGCAGCAGAACCAGCAGCAACAGCAGCAAAACCAGCAGAATGGCCAGTATCAGCGGCGCCCCTATCAGGGCGGCGAGGACGGCCAGCAGCCTGCTGTGGAGGCTGACGACCCGGACCAACCGCGGGCGGCAGGCTTGGGCGAGCAACCCGAGCCAAGGGAAATCCCGATCGCAGCAGCACCGCCGGAGGTTTGATGGAACATCTCTCCCGGCCTAGCCGGGAGATGTTCCGTCAGGGCCTCGGCAGCGTATCCACCGTGATTGCAGCGCCGGTCAGCTGATTGCCACGGCACGGACCGGCTGCACCGCGCCTGCGAGCGCACGCTGCAGGCGGCAGGTCGACGCCACTGCACGATGTGACAGTCGTACCCGCGGTTCCACGGGGCGGCTGCGAGCGGAGTGCCGTAGCCGAACCGCGGTGATCGACGGGTGTGGGGCGGGGCGTCAACGTCGCCGCTGATCTGGCGTCACCCACATTGACTCGCCTGGCTGGTAGCAGCCCACTGCCGGCAATCCAGCAAGGAGGCCACAATGCCGGAATGGGAGAAGCGCCGCGTCGGGCGCACCGCTTTGCACGTGACCAGCCTCGGCCTCGGCACCGCGACGATGGGCGGCAGCCGCATCAAGGTGACGCGCGAGGAAGGCGAGGCAATGGTGCGCGCAGCATGGGACGCGGGGGTGCGCTACGTCGATACCGCACCGTTCTATGGCGTCGGTGCGGCGGAGCACCGGGTCGGAGATGCGATGCGCGACAAACCGCGAGACGAGTGGGTGCTCTCAACCAAGGTCGGCCGGCTGCTGCGTCCGGGCATGGCGCACGGCGGCACCGACGGGCGCATGGCGCCGATGCCATTCCACGTCTTGTACGACTATTCGCGCGACGGCATCATGCGGTCGGTCGAAGACTCTTACCAACGCCTCGGCCTGGCGAAGATCGACATCCTGTTTGCGCACGATATCGGCGTCTATCAGCACGGCGTCGAAGGCAACCCACCTCACATGAAGGCGCTGCGCGACAGCGGCTATCGTGCGCTGGAGGAGCTGAAGCGCAGCGGCACGATCGGCGCGATCGGCATTGGAGTGAACGAAAAGGAAGTGCTGATTGAGGCGATGGAATTCGGTGATTGGGACGCGTTCCTGCTCGCCGGACGATATACGTTGCTGGAACAGGGACCACTCGACGACCTGCTGCCGATGTGCGTGCAGCGCGGCACCTCGATCGTGGTGGGCGGACCGCTGAACTCCGGCATTCTGGCGGGGCGCGACACGTGGAACTACGCCACCGCGCCGGCGGACATCGCGGCGCGGGTGAAGCGGATTCAGGCGGTGTGTGACGCGCATCGAGTGCCTCTACCGGCAGCGGCGCTGCAATTTCCGCTGGCACATCCGGCGGTCTGTGCGGTCATTCCCGGTCCGCGCACGGCGGCGGAGTTCAATGCGAACCTGGAACTGCTGGCGACAAAGATTCCGCCCACGTTGTGGAGCGATCTGCGTAGTGCCGGGCTGCTGCATCCAGAGGCGCCGACGCCGGCCTAACACTCTGTCAGGGCGCCAGCAGCAGCGGGCGTGCCTGCTTCATGGCCACCTCCGCCGCACCGCGCAGAGCGTGGTCGTCGGCGCTGCTTATGGGATGCGCGATGACGGCGAATTCGTAGCCCGGGAAGCCGAGGACGCGTGACATCAGCTCGGCGGCCGTGACGAAGCGCGTGGTCATTACCGCCATTGCGGGAATGCCGAGACGCTCGGCAGTGATGGAGTCATGCAAACTGCACGACGAGCAGGAGCCTCAGTCGCCGATACCGGTCACGACGGCCTGCCAGCGACGGAGTTCGTCGACGATATCGGGATCCGCCGGCGCGCTGTAGTTTGACTTGGTGCACCGGACGACATGGGCGACGTCGAACTGCTCGCGCAGCATACGGTCTAGATGGCTGAAAAATCCGGCGGTGCCTTCCTTCCCGTTGGAGATAATACCGACGGTCTTGCCCGCCAGGGACACGAGGCGCGGCGCACGCCGGCCGAGTGGTGGGACGGTTTCGCTGGTGGGATCGAGGACCTGGAAGGACATGAGAACGCCGTACGGCTGAGGTTAGTGATACAGACCCACGGACCCCGGACAACCGAGTGCCGAGGCCGATGACCCGCAGGTGGATGACGCGATGCGGCCGTCCACCAGTTCATGGCACCATTCACCGTCTGGCGTGCGCTGATCGATCCGAAGAAACTCCTCGGCCGTCGGGGTTCTGTCGTCCAGGCGCACTGCGGTGTTCATCCCGCCCTCCGTTCAGAGGTTAGGCGTTTTCGACCGCCGTGACCAACGCAGCGTCGGCCTCGCAATCAATGCACGCCCCAATGGGCAGCGTCACCGCGCGGCTCTTGTGGCCCAACCAGGGCGGGATGACCGCACCGAAGCCTCCCGCCGGCCCGCCGGCCGCCACGACCAGCAGCGCGTCGGGCGACGGCAACGCTGCATATTCGGTCTCGCCACGGTCGCGTACCACGGCGCCCTTCCCCACGTCCGCCCATTCGCGCCTCTGTATCCGTGCCCGTCGGTGGATGAATTCCGCGATGTCGGTCTTGCTCCACCCCGCGGCGATGAGGTGTTCGCGCAATTGCTTCGGAATCACCAGAGCGTAGTTGCCAGCCCAGATTGAGTAATGTCGCATGTTGGCACGCATTTCGGCGGCGAAGGTTTCCAGGATTTCGGTCGGTTCCGTCGTCCATTCGTTCATGATCTGCCGTGGCGCTCCGGCAGCCATGACAGTGACCGCTGACACCCCCGCCGGCAGCCCAAGCTGCACGTGCAATGGCTGCCAGCCGCTGTCGTCCTCGTCCTCGGCGATGCAGTAGCTGAACTTGCCGGGATGGCCGAGGGTGGACCGATCAATGCCACCGGGCCGCACCTCCAGCATGTTGATCAGCGCCAAGCGGATGGCGCGGCCAATCGAAGCCGTTGCTCGGTCACTGTTGCCCAGTGCATTGAACCCGCCGCTGGCGCCGATCTCGCGGCGGATCATGCCGTTCAGCACCACCAGCACTGCGCAGCCGCCGGTGGAGGCGGTGGCGCCGTGCAGCAGGAAGTCAGGCTGCAGCATCGCCGCGATTGCCGTGACGACGACCGGGAAATGCATCGGCAGGCAGCCGGCCATCACGGCATTGACCGCAAGCTTCTCCGCGGTGATCGGCACCGCCCGTACGGGCTCGACGCCGATCAGCATGTCGGGCGGGGTCATCGCCCAGTCGAGGCAAGCGGCGACGGCATCGGCGGTCGGGGGCACGATCGGCAGGCCGTCGGTCCAGCCGTTGGCATGGTACAACTCCTGTGCGGACTGGATGTCCGCAACGTCGTAAGTCTTGGAGCTCAGATGCATGGGCCTCTGTCCCGTGTCGCAGCCGTCTTAACGTTGCACGGGATCGGGGCGGCGGCGAGCGGCATCTGCGGCGCTTGACCGCGACGCGCGTGAGCACGCGCCAGGCATCCCGGCCACTCGTCGGTGATTGCTACAGCCACCCGCGTGATAACGCGATCGGCGCGCGCCACGTTGGCGTGCTCAGCTCCAAGGTTGCCACATCCCGCCCTGCCGTGGATCGTGCGTTCAAACCACCAACACCTCTGCGGAGGCCCACCCATGGATCTGATTGTCCGCAACGCGCGCCTCGCCAGCACCCCGGAAGCCCGTCCCGTCGATATCGGCGTGCAATCCGGCCAGATCATCGCGCTCGAACCGAATCTCGCGGCCAAAGCGCCGGAATACAACGCCGACGGCAACCTGGTCTGCGCCGGTTTCGTCGAGACGCACATCCACCTCGACAAATCATGCATCATCGACCGTTGCCCACCGGAGACCGACCGCCAGGCCAACGCTGTTCCACGTGTCGCCGCCGTGAAGCAGACATTCAGCGTCGAGGACGTCTACGACCGTGCCCGCCGCACGCTCGAGAAATGCCTCAAGCACGGCGCGACGCGGATGCGCACGCACCTGGAACTCGACGCCGGCGTCCAGTTGCGTAGTTTCGAGGCGATCGAGGCACTGCGACGCGACTATGCCTGGGCGATCGAGATCGAGATCTGCGTCTTCCCGCAGGAGGGCCTCACCAACAATCCGCGCGCCGATGAACTGCTGGTGGCGGCGCTGAAACGTGGCGCGAAGGTTATCGGCGCAGCGCCAAACTACGACCCCGACCACGCCGGGCAGATCAATCGCATCTTCGAGCTCGCGCGCGAATTCGGCGTGGACATCGACATGCACCTCGATTCCGGCAACTCACCTGAAGCTCTGGACATCCATCTGGTCTGCGCGCTGACCGAGAAATACGGCCTCGGCGGACACGTCGCGGTCGGCCATGGCTGCAAGTACTCAACGATGCCGCCCGACGAGTTGAAAGCGCTGGCCCGCAGCATCGCCTCAGCCGGCGTCGCCGTCACCGTGCTTCCCGCCACCGACCTGTTCATGATGGGCCGTGACCAGGTGCACAGCGTACGCCGCGGCGTTGCCGACGTGAATCTACTGGCAGAGCTTGGCGTCAATTGCTCCATCTCCACCAACAACGTGCTGAACCCGTTCACGCCTCTCGGCGATTGCTCGCTGCTGCGCATGGCCAATCTGCAGGCGAATGTCTGCCAGATCAGTCACGCGCACCAGCTGCGAGAGTGTTTCGCTATGCTGACGGAGCGCTCGGCAAAGTTGATGAACCTGGGCGATTACGGCATCCGTATCGGCAATCCTGCCGACTTTGTCATGCTCGATGCAACCACCCCAGAGCAGGCGGTGGCGGAGATCACCCCGCCGATCGCTGTCTTCAAACGCGGCAAGCGGACCGTGACACGACCCCGCGCCCAGCTGCACCGGCCATGACGCAAAACAAGTCGCCCTGGTTCGTGCGTCGGAGCCGATCGACGCGCCACCCCGCAAGCATGTGGTACCGTAGCGGTAGCCGATCAGAGTGGGCACATGCAGTCGCTGTCGCCTCTCGACGCCATGACGACCTAGGCGCGTCAATGGTCCGGCCACGCTGTGACACGATGCATTCGTCGCGGTAGAACGGACGTAACAGGGGAAATCGGCCATGACGGTCAGTGCACAGTTCGATACCAGCGATGGCATTCGTCTCGCCTATTACGAAGACGACTTCACTGATCCGTGGAAAAAGCCGCCCATATTGCTGCTGTTGCATGCGGCGATGGGACACGCGAAGCGCTGGTACGCAGGAGTGCCTGCGCTCGCGCGCCACTACCGAGTCTTGCGGCTCGACATGCGAGGACACGGCGAGTCACAGGTGCCGCCTCCGGCGTCACCCCTGACAATGGATAGGCTGGTGCAGGACGTGCGCGAGCTGCTGGCAAGGCTCGGGACCGGTGCAGTGCATATCGTTGGCAATTCCGCCGGCGGCTACGTCGCGCAGAATCTCGCGATGCAATCGCCGGAGATGGTGCAGAGTCTGGTGTTGTTCGGATCCACGCCCGGACTGAAGGAGTCGCAGGCGCACACCTGGCTGCCACGTGTCGAGAAGGAAGGACTACGGAACTTCCTCGCCGCCACCATTGCGGATCGCTTCCCACCCAGTCATGACCCCGGACACGTGGAGTGGTTCCTGGACGAAGCAGCCAAGAACGACACGGCATGGATCGGCCGCTTCGTCGGCCTGATGACGACACTTTGGTGGATGGACGAGTTGCACCGCGTCGAGTGCCCGACCTTGCTCGTCGTGCCCGGCGCGGAGACCGTTGGCCACGCTGAGAATTACCAGCGCATGCGCGAGCACATGCGCGACGCCGAACTGATCCGCTACCCGGGCCTGCCGCACAACATCTGTGACATTGTGCCCGAACGCTGCGCCGCCGACGTTCTGGCATTCCTGCGCCGTCGCTTTCCGGAGGATCACGCATGAAGCTGTCCGAGATTGCCCAGGTGGTTCGCAGCAAGAATGCAGGACCCCGCCGGTTGACGCTGGATCTGATGTTCGCGAACGACGACGACTATCGGCGGGCGGCACAGTCGCCCGCCATAACTCGTGAGACGATCGCCGCGCTCTACGTCGTGCCGGCGGACGATGTGACAGTCATCCCCTATCCGGTCGGCCGCGCCATCAAGATCGTGCTGGCACGCGCGATCATGGCGGGCGATCCGGGCGATTTCGACGTTTATGGCGCGCAACAGCACGCACCCCTGCTGGAGTTGGAGATATGAGTGCCTCTGGTCGCGTCCTCGACGCACTGCGCCGTAATCGCCGCCCTATGCGTCTGGTGGGTGCATCCGGTCAGCTCGGCTATGGCGTGCCGACACCGGCATTCGACTCGGCGCTGGCGCGTGCGCCGGACCTCATCGGCGCCGATATGGGGTCGATCGATATCGGCCCGACCTACCTCGGCAAAGGCGAGATGGCCACCGCACCGGCGGCGACGCGCCGCGATCTGCGCAAGTTGCTGCATGGCGCGCGCAAACTCGACGTGCCGCTGGTAATTGGTTCTGCCGGATCGGCGGGTGCGGCACCGCATCTCGACGCGACGCTCGCGTTCGTGCGCGAGATCGCGCGGTCCGATGGGCTGCGCTTCCGCCTCGGCGTTCTGCGCGCCGACTTGCCGCGCGGGATCCTCCGCGCCGCGGTCGGTGCGGGAAAGGTGGTCGGCATCGACGGCATGCCGGACCTAACCGAGGAGGAGGTCCGCGAAGCCGCACAGATCGTCGGCCAGATGGGCATGGGCGCGTTCCGCCGCGCTCTTGCGGAGGATATCGACGTGCTGATCGCCGGACGTGCGTGCGACACGGCGATCTTCGCCGCGCTGCCGACGATGATCGGATTTCCGACCGGCCTCTCTGTGCACATGGCGAAGATCATCGAGTGCGCATCGCTTTGCTGTGTGCCCGGCGGGCGTGATTCGATCCTGGCCACGCTGGATGACGACGGCTTCGTGCTGGAGAGCATGAACCCGGAGCGGCGGGCGACGCCCACCTCGGTCGCAGCGCACAGCCTTTACGAGCAGGCCGATCCATTCACCGTGTACGAGCCGGAGGGCAAGCTCGACCTCAGCGCGGCCCAATACGCCGCGGTGGATGACCGCCGCAGCCGGGTAACCGGCGCACGATGGGAAGAAGCCCGCGATCCGTGCGTGAAGATCGAGGGCGCGCGCAAGATTGGCGAGCGTGCCGTGTTGCTCGCGGGTGCCGCTGATCCGCGATTCATCGAACATCATCGCGACATTCTGGCCGCGGTGTCGCGCGTAGTGCGCGAACTGGTCTGCGAGGACCAGCCGCAGGACTACACACTGCGCTTCCGGGTCTACGGCGTGAACGGCGTCCGCATGGCCGCGCCGGCGAGAGAGGCGCCACCCGGAGAGGTGTTCGTCATGGGCGAATGCATAGCGCCGACAACCGAGCGCGCGGCGGAGGTCGTGCGCACGTGCAAGCAGTATCTGCTGCATCACGGCTATCCCGGACGTCTGTCCACCGCTGGCAACCTGGCGTTCCCGTTCACGCCGCCGGAGGTGTCGCTGGGCCCCGCATACCGCTTCAACGTCTATCACCTGCTTCACACGCCGGATCCCGACGGGCTGTTTCCGCTGGAAATCGAGGACGTGCACTGATCTCATCACGACGCGCGCAGCGATGCTGCGCGGTCCGGTGGCGCGATGGCTCGTCGCTCCGCTGCGATCCGGATAGCGGGCCTTGGTCTCGCCATGCGTCGAATGTGGGGACCTCTGTGGCGGCGGTCCCGGCGTCCGCCCGGCATGATAGCGCATTCCTTCCGGGCGGGGCGGGCGCGTCGGCCGACAGCGGGTCACGCATGCACCATGACCGACCCGCGATTGCGGAGCAGGATCAGTTCCATACACCCGCGCAATCACACATTCGTGATATCACGGCCCCGACGGTGCCATGATCCGGTGCCTAGATCCGCCCGCCTGGAAAAGGAGACGTGAGATCAACCTGAGACGCATCGCAACGATCGGCTTGGCGACGGCCCTTTTGGCGGGGGCCGCCTCGCCGTCGTCAGACCCGCGGATGCGGCTTGGGCACCTCATCGGGGGACACTAGGGCCACGGGTGGCACGGTCCGTTGCGCGCGGCGGGTAGCCCGCATGTCTGGGTCCGGCGGTGGGGGGTATTACGGGCCGGCACGTTACTACTAGGCGCCGCCGCCAGTGTGCTGCGCGCCGCCTGTCGCTTAAGCGCCGCCGCCAGTGTATTATCCCCCTGCCCTATCGATCGGTATTCGCATCCGTCAATCTGACCGCGGCAGGAGATAGTTATGAAGGTACGCCTCGTCGCTGTGGCCTCGCTCGGCATCATGCTGGGCGTGACTGCCTGCACCAACCCCTATGACCCGGGTCAACGTGCGGTCGGCGGCGGCTTGCTCGGGGCCGGCACCGGCGCAGCGATCGGCGGCCTGGCAGGCGGCGGGCGCGGCGCAGCCGCCGGTGCTCTGATCGGCGGCGCCGTAGGCGCGGTCGGCGGCGCGGCGACCACGCCGGCGCCACCACCGCCGGGCTATTATTATCAGCCGCCACCGCCACCGCCTCGCGGTTACTACGGCTACTAGCGCTAGGCGCCGGTCAGGCGTCGGCGAAGACCCCGACCGGGACACCCTCAACAGGCGCGTCAGCCCGGAAGAGCCCTCCGAGTGCCGGGAAACGCGCCAGGACGTCGGCCGCCTTACCTTCGCGCAGGGACGTGACGTACATATGGCCGTCTGCGAAGCACGGCATCGTCGGGCCTGGGACGGGGAACGTGACCCGTTCTAGGAGCTTCCCGGCGGGCGAAAGCTTGTTGATGCAGCCAGCCGAGGGACCAGCCGACCAGTAGTTACCGTTGACGTCCACCGCGGCTCCGTCGGGACGGCCCTCCTCGCTGGTCAGTTTGGCAATCTGGCGGTGGTTGCTCAGGCCGCCGGTCGCCGGGGCGAAGTCCCACGCTTCGATGATACCAGCCGAGGAATCCGAGTGATACATGACGCGCCCGTCTGGCGACCACGCCAGGCCGTTGGAGCACGCACAGCCTTCCGACTTGCGTTCAATGCGCCCGTCGGCGGTCACCCGGTAGAGCGCGCCGATCGGCTGGCGCGGTGAGTTTTCGTCCATGCTGCCAACCCAGAATGCGCCGTCAGGACCGACCTTACCGTCGTTCAGCCGATTGGTAGGTGGCTCTGAGATCGGTGCCGTCAGTGGCTCGATGCGGCGTGCGCGAGGGTCGTACAGGACGACACGATGACGCAGTGCGACAATCCATTTGCCGGAGCGGCAGAGGCCGAAGCTGCCGACGACCTCGCCCAGTTCGTAGCTGTCACGCGCGCCAGTATCGACGGCAAGCGCGTTGATGCGGCCCCCCTGGATGTCACAGAACAACAGCCGGTGGTTGCCTTGGTCCCAGACGGGCGACTCGGCAACGGCACAGCGGGAGTCCCAGACGAGATCGAAGTTCAGCATGGCACGACCCTTGAGCGCGAGCCGCTGGAGGTAGCATACGCGGCGGGCGGAGCACATCGGACAGACGTTCAAGGGTTGGCGAGAGTGGCATCTGCCTTTGCGGACGGTCTGGCGCGCACGCCGCGCCGGGTATGGCGCACACCGTCACACGTCTCGATTTGAGACGATGTCGATCAGAGCCCGGAGCAGCGTCAGTGCTTGAGGATCCGCCGATAGTCAGAACCGTGCCGTGGCGGTTCGGCGAATCTGTCATCGCACTGTTATGGCAATGCCACAGGGTCGTCATCGTTCGTCGCCTATCACCAGCGGGATCAATCCATTGCCCCCGGTGAGCAGTGCCACGACAACCATCGGCGCCGTCGCGCGCCCTGTGCCGATCGCACGCGGCCGCCCCCGCATGCGTCCGGTACTTCTCGCCGTGTTTCTGCTGGCACCATCCGCCGTGTTCCTGCTCGCGTTCACTTACTGGCCGGTGCTGCAGGTGCTGCTGTCATCGTTCACCGTCAGTAGCTTCGGTCGCGCCGCCGAGTGGGGCCTAGGCAACTACGCCCGGTTGTTTGCTGATGCGCGTTTTGCGCGCGCCGTCGTCAACAACCTGATCTATGCCGCAGGCACGATTGTCCCGAGCCTGACCCTCGCGCTCGTATTCGCGCTCGGCCTGCGCGACAGCACGCGCTTCGCGGTCGCTCTGCGAACGCTGATCGCATTGCCGCTGCTGATCCCCTTGGTCGCCGCCGCGGCGCTGTTCATTTTCATCTTCCTGCCCGGTGCGGGACTGCTGGACTATTATCTGGCCAAGCTCGGCATCGGCCAGACGAACTGGCTTGGTGACCCGTCGCTGGCACTCGGTTCTATCATCGCCATCACGATATGGAAAAACACCGGCTACTACATGCTGTTTTTCCTCGCCGGCCTGTCCGGCATCCCACAGGAGTTCCTCGACGCGGCCAAGATCGATGGTGCCGGTGCATTCACGCGGTTCCGACACGTTACGCTGCCACTGCTGATGCCGACGCTGGGCTTCGTCACCGTGATCGCGCTGCTGAACGTGCTGACGCAGGTGGACCATGTCATCGTCATGACCTCAGGCGGCCCGAACGACGCGACCGCGCTCGTATTGTTCTACATCTACGAACAGGCGCACCAGAATTTCGATGTGGGATTGGCGTCGGCCGCAACAGTGGTCAGCGTCACGTTTCTGTTTGCACTGTCGCTGGTGTCACTGCGGTCACTGGAGCAGGGAACCCATTATGAAAGTTGATATCGCTCTGCGCGGTTCAGTGGGTGCGCCCCTGCGCAACGGCGAACCGGCTACTGACAGGCATGAGTAGATTGGGAACGAGGATTGAGGCTAATCAAGCGATGCCACCATTTGACGCAGAACGTCACTCTGGCCGCGAGCAGCGGCGCGTCGATGCCGAGAAATCTCGTCATGTGCTCGGGCAACCAGGCTCTGGCGAAACGGGCCGACGACGTTGGCGAGATGCCGAGGGAGGGGACCGTCCAGCCCGTCAGCAGCCGGATGACCGGCGCCCGGCGACGATCGGCTGTGACCCTGTTCATCCTGATGATTCTAGGGCGCTGCACCTTCGTCATCCGCGCCGTCGCAGTGCGTCTGTCGCCCGCCGCACTGCGGCGCGGCAATGGCAGGCTGCGGCGTGACTCGCGCCAACCGGCTGGCAGTTCTGCTGCTCCTGACCGCGACCGGACTGCTGTGGGCCACGCCGTTCGCATGGATGGCGGTGGCCAGCCTACGGCCCAACGCCGCCGGCGCGGCCGACATTGGCTCGATCTTTCCGCATGGGCCGTTCAGCCTGCACAACTTCAGCGAAGCCTGGAGCGAGGGGAATTTCCCGCTCTGGTATCTGAATACGATCCTGCTCTGCGGTGGCCTGCTGCTGGTGCAGTGCGTCACCGTCAGCCTGGCCGGGTACGCCTTCGCACGGTTGCGATTCCCGTTCCGCAACGCGGTGTTCTACCTGTTCCTGCTGCAGCTCATGCTGATTCCGCCAATCCTGATCGTGCCGAACATGACGACGCTGATCCGCCTGCACCTGTACGATTCCTTGGCGGGGATCGCGGCGCCGTACTGCGCTTCGGCGTTCGGCACGTTCTTAATGCGCCAGACCTTCCGCACCATCCCACCTGATTACGAGGAAGCGGCGATGATCGACGGCGCCTCGGTGCTGACCCTCATCTTCCGTGTACTGCTGCCGCTGGCGCGGCCGGGGCTCCTCGCCTTCGCGATCGTTTCCGTCACGACACACTGGAACGAGTTCCTGTGGCCGTTGATGGCGACGTCCTCGCCATCAACACAGGTGTTGACGGTCGGGCTAGCGTCGTTCACGTCCGGCGCCGAAGCGGGATCCGAATGGGGTGTCATTGCCGCTGGCACGTTCTTCGTCGCGGCGCCGCTGCTGCTCGTGTTCGTGACGTTTCAGCGCCGCTTTGTCGCCAGTTTCACCTTGTCCGGAATCAAATAAAGGGGGTCCCGAATGCGCCTGCTGCACGCCGCTGCCGTTGCGCTTGCCCTGACCATGGGCACTGCGTATGCCGCTACCGACATCGATTTCTTCTTCCCTGTGCCGGTGCAGGGCAAGCTTGCGGTCGAGATGCAGAAGCTGGTCGAACAGTTCGACAAGACGCATCCCGACGTTCACGTCACCGCGGTCTACACGGGGAGCTATGACGACACCAATCTGAAGACGCGCGCCGCGATTCAGGCCGGCCATCCGCCAGGCGTGGCGCTGATGAGCGCAAACTTCATCCGTGAATTCTCGATCAACCGAAACGCGATCGCGCTCGATCCGTTGATCGAGAAGAGCGGCAAAACGCCTGATCAGTACATGGCAGAGTTCTGGCCGGCGTTGAAGGTGAACGCCGTACAACAAGGGCACGTGTACGGCGTGCCGTTCCAGAATTCGACGCCGCTGCTCTATTACAGCGTTGATGCGTTTAAGGATGCGGGCCTCGATCCGGACCATCCGCCGACGACCTGGCGCGAATGGGTGGCCGACATGAAGAAGTTGGTCAAGCGCGACGGCAGGCAAACGACGCGCTGGGGCCTGATGTTCCCCGGTACTTACGACTATCTCGGCTGGATCACCAGCGGCCTCGCGATGGCGAACGGCGGCGACTATTACAACACCGGCTACGGCGGCGAGGTCTATTACAATACGCCCACCACGATCGGTGCCGTAAAGCTGATCGACGCGATGGTGAACAAATGGCATGTAATGCCGCCTGGCGTGACCGACGCCAACGCTGTGACGACAGCGTTCTTCCAGGGTCGCGCCGCAATGATGATCCTCTCGACCGGCTCACTGTCGTTCGTGCGGGAGAACATGAAGACGCCGTACAAAGTGGCGTTCCTGCCGCGCCGCTTCGTCAACGCGGCCCCGATCGGCGGAGCAAGCCTGATCATCCCCAGTGGCAACCCGCCGGAGAAGCAGGCGGCGGCCTGGACGCTGATCAACTGGCTGGTCAGCCCGAAAATCGCCGCGCAGTGGAGCCAGTTCACCGGCTATTTCGCACCGCGTATCGCCGCCTACGATCTTCCGGAGATGAAAGGCTACATAGCGGCGCATCCCGATGCCAAAGTGGCGCTCGATCAGCTGCGATACGCGCGCGGTTGGTTCGACACCTATGACGTCGTCGCGGTGCGCAAGGCGTTGGAGGATGGCGTGCAGGCGGTACTCGCCGGCAAGGATACCCCGGAGCATGCAATGGCCGCCGCGCAACAGCGCGCGGATGCCCTGCTCAGGCCATATGTCGATCAGACTGCGCTGAAGCTGCCACAGTAGCTCTCCGACCCAGGGCGGCTCGGGATGGGAGGCGCTGATCTCTATGTGCCAACGCGCTGCTGCGGCCCGCGTCCGCCACACCCTGTCGCAGCCGAACGTTTTTCCGCCCGGGCCGCCGGGTCCTCCGGCCGCTCTAGGGTCCTCCTGCGGCCACGCACGCGCCACGGTCCGCGCCCCCGACGCAGCGGGGCCCGCCATCGGGCCATCCACCATCCCGCCGAGACCCGCCGACACGGGCGTGGTGCCGGCGCCCGCGCATAGTGCCGATAACGAGTGGCTTCTACGCGTCTGTGCCAGCACGTATTCATCTGTTAGCAGGCGGCGCCTCTATCAAGGTCAAAAATATCCTCCCGATCTTCCAACGGATCGGGTTTTTTGCGAATAATTTCGTACGCAGAACTCCAGAAGATATCATCCCCTTCGATGTAACCGCAGTGGTACAAGTTTTCCTTCACGCTTCATCGTGAATGATATCGTGAATTTTGTGTCTGGATATTGGTCGTGAAAAGTGATCAGCGCGCCCTTGAGGTGCTCCAGGCTGGTCTTTAAATGATGCTCATTTGCAACTAAGATCCATATACAGCCTTCCTTATAACGAGCCGCTTGCGCCTTTGTCCATAGCCTCGGGCGTTTGACCGATCGCGCGTGACAGGCACGCGCGACAGAGGCACATCGCCGCGCTGTCCTTGGGCAGGGGCGTAACATTTGGCACAGATTCACACCAGCATCCGCCGCGGGGATTGCAGGTGATCGGCATTCCGCACTCAGGACAGACAGCATCGTGATTCATCGGCACACAGAATGCGCTCCCCGTGGCCCGCCGGTAAAGACCCATACGTCAGCGGACCGTTCGGGTATCCTCGGAACGATGAAGCACCAGCCGAATGACGTCTCACGAATGAATGGTGTTTCGACCGCGTTCTTGATGCGTCGGGACTAACCGTGTTTGCCCGATGATAGCCCGGCTAGAAGGTCACCCGCACGCCCGCAAATCCTGCGACGGGTGCGGCGATATTGTAAGCACGAGGATTGCTCGTGCCTGGTGCCGGCAGGAATGTGATGGACGACGTCGGGGAAAAAGTCCCGTAGAGGTAGTACTTGGTATCCAGGACATTCTGTACCGTGCCGTACAACTGGATGTTTGGTGTTACCTGATAGCTCGTGTTGAAATTGAGCACGAAATAGCCGGGTAGTGGCTTCGTCAGGTTGGCCTCGTCGCCGAACAGGTATTGGCTGCTGGACGCGAACGCGGTCAGGCCGATGGTCCAGGCCTTGGTTGCCTTGTATTGGACGCCGAACTTGAGCAGGTGCAGGGGAACGCCCGGAAGGCGATTGCCGGGCTGCACCTGGATGTTGCCATTCTCGTCGGCGCCGGGATTGTTGGGACTTGATTCAGTAAAGGCACTTTGGAATGTCGCATCCGTGAGGGTGTAACTGGCCCAGGCTAGCCACCGGCTGCTCTTGAATTGCAGTCCTGCATCAAAGCCCTGACGACGGGTCGCGCCGACGTTCTCGAAGAACCCACGGCCAGCCACGAGGCTCTGCACGAACTCGATATCGTCATCCAAATTCGAACGGTACAGACCGAGGTTCCAGTCCAGCCGCGCGTCAGAAGCGGGCCTCAGCGTGCCCCGCATGCCAGCCTCGATTGTATGCGATACGACCTGCTTGAGGTTGGGATCGCCAGTAAAGAAGTTCGCCAGGCTGCAAGGACTCGCCGGGCTCGCGCAACTCAGTTCGGCCGGCGTCGGCGCGCGGTTCGATTCCGAATAGGAGGCGTAAAAGTTCAGGGCGGGCGAAAGTCGGTAGGTCAGGCCGACCCCGGGATTGAACCGCGTATAGCTGTGATTGCCTGAGAGGCCTGTTCCCAGCATATCGTTCAGGTCGATTTGCTCCGCGTTGAACCGCCCTGAGACATTGGCTGTAAGCTGCTTGGTGATGTCGAACGCATCGGTGAGGTAGACCCCGTAATACGCCGTCGTGACCCCGACCCGGACGGGTGCATCTGTACCGTCTGCCTGATCGACGATGATGCCTTGCGGGAAGCCGGCAGGTCCAAGGAAGTTCAGCGAAACCGGATCGAGTCCGCCAATGCCAGTCGTGGCGCCGAACAGCGTGCTTGACCCGTCGAAGCTCACGCCCGCCACAAAATGGTTGCCGTGGCCGAACAATGGTGTCTGGTTAGAGACCTGCAGTGCAACACCGTAGCCATTGGTGTTGGTCGTCTCGCTGTCCCAATCGGAATAGGGCCCGCCGTTCAGGAAATCCGGGATCGCATTTCCGTTGCGGTCGGTGGCAAGCACATCGGTGCCATTCTCGCAGAGGAAACCCGATATCGTGTTGCATGAGCCGAAGTCGGCGACATTGCCGTTACCCACGCGCTGCAGGAAGTAATTGTAATACGTGACCGCCTGGATGGACGTTGTGTCGCTGACCTGAAAATTGCCATTCAGGCTGATCAACGCATAGGCGTTATTGATGGGGCTTGGCCCAGTGAACTGGGCGCGCGGGTCGACGGCAAGCCACTCGACCGGCGTGGTCCCCGGCGCCTGCAATGAGGTCTGTGCCAGGTCGATGTTCAGATGCACTTCGGCATGGTCGCCACGCCAGCCGATGTCGCTGTAGAGTTGCTTCAGCGAGGATGACTGGAAGTCGCGCCATCCGTCCTCTTTCAGACCAGAGGTGGCAATATAGAACGAGGTGTTGCCGGATTGCTTGCCATACTGAAACGCGCCGCCGAACTGCCCAAAGGAGCCGCCATACGCATCGAGCTCCCCGCCATGATAGGTGAAGCCGTTCTTCATCTGTATCGCGATCGAGCCGCCAAGTGCATTCAGGCCGAATACCGGATTGGCGCCCTCTATGTTCATCGTTTGGATGGCGACGTCCGGGATGAGATCGAAATTCACCGTGTCGCCGAATGGCGAGTTGAAGCGCACGCC
>Ga0123356_10003548_pt1 | contig 16306 bp, 12 predicted proteins | sample TergutEmb28metaG_2_FD_92546 | JGI IMG/M metagenome (GOLD analysis project Ga0123356, IMG submission 92546) | Embiratermes neotenicus P3 segment gut microbial communities from Petit-Saut dam, French Guiana - Emb289 P3 | ecosystem: Host-associated > Arthropoda: Insects > Digestive system > Gut ...
ACGGTGTCGGTGGCGCGAGTCGCCGAGAGCAAATCGAAGGGCGCAGCGACCATCGTCGGCAAGGTCCTGGACGCCAAGGGCAAACCGGTCAAGGCGGGATTCGTCGAGGTCTGGGACAAGACGGGCCGCAAGAAGGTCGACACCGGAAAGCCCGTGGCGGTCGCACGTATCTCCTCGAAGGGCACCTACCGGGTCACTGGATTGGAGCCAAGCACCTCCTACTTCGTTGCGGCCGCCGTGCCCGGACATCTCATGACCTGGGTGTCAAACAGGGTGGCCAACCATCCAAAGCTGATCAAAGTCTCCAAGGGGGCAACGGTCACCGGCGCGGGCACCGCAACCACCACAGTTCCGACGATCAACTTGATCAAGGGAGGGTTGACGATCAGCGGGAAGATCGCCGGACACCGGAAGAGCGACAAAGTCACGGCTCTGGCCTGCACCATGACACGGTCAGTCGGTATGGACCAGATGCAAGAGCGGGAGATGGACCGCGCCTACTGCTTCCGTGGTCACGTCAGTCCCGACGGCTCCTACATGATTCCCGGAGTGAGCGCGTCTGTCATCGAAGTTTCGGTGAGTTCGGCCGTGGCCCGGCGTATCGCCATCGTCGATGGCGCTGCTGCCGTGGAGAAGGCCACCGAAAAGCAAGTCCCAGGCCAGCCATGGACGGGGAAGACCAAGCTGAGCTTCCCTGCTCTCGCCCGGACCAAGGGGCCGTCGGTCAACCTTCCTACGGTTGGCATGCGAGGTCACTACGCGGTCGGCTTCTCGCTCCACGCCGACATCGAACCTCCCTTTGTGACGAACCCGGCGTCCATCTCAGTGGTCTGGACCGACGGAATGAGGATTCTTGGCCGCGGCCAAAGCCTGCCGCTCACCAAGACGATGCGCTATGGATATGCCCAGGCAATCGTGGTGGCGAGCCTGCCCGACCGCGACGTCGCGAGCTGGCGGGTGGGACAAGTCGATTTCTTCGGGCTTCCGGAAGTCGGCACCTTGCCCATTCCGGGAGTGATCGACAAGGTTGGCGGTCCCTCGGCTTTCGCGGGGAACCCGCTGGCCGCCGAAGATGTGTGGGGCACCACCTACACGGTCGAGGGTCCACCTCCGGGATGGCGCTACGACTACCAGTGGTTCTGCAACTGGGATCCCATCCCGGGTGCCGTCGGCAAGACCTACACCACGACGGCAGCTGATGCTGACACGGAATGCTACATCCAGGTCGAGCTAACGGTCACCGGCCCCAAGGGCGAGTGGGACACCGCGGTCGTCGCCTACCCGATGATCGGAGTCCTTTCCCATGTCATCAACACTCGCGCCACTGCGGTGCGGGGAGCCGGAGCCGTCGGGAAGACTCTCGAGGTGATCAATCCCCCGGCGGACGAGTTCAAGATCACCTACCAGTGGCTTCGCAACGGTCGGAAGATCAAGGGGGCGACCGGCCTGACCTACACCCTCACGGCCGCGGACAAGGGCCGGGTCATGTCCGTGTGGCTGACCTCCCAGCGCAGCGGCTACCGACCGGCTGACCCCGAGATCGGCCGAGTTCTGCTCGGCCCTGTCAAGCCCGAGGTCAGCGCGTGGGTTCCTTGGAAGAAGGCGCTCACCTCACAGAACGTCAGGCTCCCGATAGGAGTCGTCCTCGCTCATAATCCGCTGAGAGACACCGTGGGGCTCGAAGGAACGATCAAGGTCAAGGTGGGCCCGAAGTCGGTGAGCCACACGCTCAGAGAACGAGACCACGGCTGGACCAGGGTCACACTCCCCAAGCTGCCGCGAGGCGAGCACAAGGTCACGGTGACCTTCATCCCCAAGGACAAGGCCGTCGCGAAAGCAACCGTCACAGAAAAAAAGAAGCTCAGGGTCCGCTGAGGCGCTGAGCACGTAAAGGAAGGATCCCATGTCGCGCCTTTGCTCCCGTCTCCTCGGAAGTGTCGTGCTCACCTCAGCTCTCGTGATGACGATGGCGACTGCCGCACCCGGTCATTCGGCAACGGTGTCGGTGGCGCGAGTCGCCGAGAGCAAATCGAAGGGCGCAGCGACCATCGTCGGCAAGGTCCTCGACTACCGGGGCAAGGCGGTCAAGTCGGGGTTCGTCGAAGTTTGGGACGCGAAAGGTCGCAGGAACCGCGAGGGTGCGCCCCTGGCCACCGGGCCCATCTCCTCCAAGGGCACCTATCGGATCCCGGGGCTCAAGCCCAACGCCGTGTACTTCGTCGGCGCTGCGGCACCAGGGCATATGCTCACCTGGGTCTCTGGCCAGATCGCCAACCATCCTGTTCAGCTCTCCGAGTCCAAGGTGGCAATCCGAACAAGCTCCTGGACAGCGACCACAACAGTCCCGACAATCAAGCTGTACAGAGGTGGGGTGACCATCAGCGGGAAGATCGCGGGGCACCGAAAGCGAGACAGAGTCACCGCAGTTGCCTGCACCGACTACGGTCAGATGGGCGGAGACCAGTTCCAGTGGAGAGCCCATGACGCTGTCTACTGCTATCGCGGTCGCGTTAGTCCCAATGGCTCATATGTCATTCCCGGTGTCGCTCCGCTTCCCGCCGAAGTCTCGGTACGCTCTGCGGTTGCCCAGCGAATCGCTGTACTTGACCTCTCTAAGGCGATGAAGGAGTCAAGCAACCCGGCACTGTATAGGGGCACTGGGAAGAAGACGCACAACTTCGCGCCCCTGGCCAGAAGCAAGGGACCCAAGTTTGGCGTGCCAACCGTCGCCATCCGTGGACACTACGCGCCCGGCTTCACCCTAAGGGCCGTAATCGAGGCTCCGTTCGTCTCCAATCCGGCGGCGATCACGGTCGTGTGGATCGATCCGTGGGGCGTTGTCGGCCGCGGAGATACCTTGACCATCACCGACAAGATGCTGGGACACGAAGTCCAGGCGATCATCGTGGCGAGTACGCCCGACCGCGACATCGTGAGTTGGCGGGCAGCCGACGTCGGCTTCATCGGACTCCCCGAGATCGACTCACTGCCAATACCGGGGCTCATCAACGAGGCCGGTCGACCATTCCCGTTCTCCAACTTGGACCTCGAGACCCGAACACCCTGGGGTTCCACCTATTCCGTTGAGGGGCCACCGCCGGGCTGGAACTACCAGTACCAGTGGCAGTGCGGAGATGATCCCATCCCCGGAGCCACTAGCGAGACCTACACCACCTCCCAAGCCAACACGGGATGTGGCCTCAACCTCGAACTGAACATCACTGGCCCCAATGGCGCCAAGGGATCGAGGGAGATCGCCTACCCCTACTTCGTGATAACCCGTCGGGCAATTGACACCCGCGCTACCTCAATCGAGGGCACGGCCACAATCGGGTCGACTCTCAAGGTGTCCAGTCCCCCACCGGACGAGTTCGCCCCCACCTACCAGTGGCTCCGCAACGGAAAGGCAATTCCCTCTGCCACCGGACTGACCTACAGACTTAGCGCAAAAGACAGCGGCCGTGTTGTCACCGTCCTGCTCAAAGCCAAGGCCAAGGGCTACCGCGACCTCACCACCGAGATCGGCCGTGTCCTGGTCGGCCAGGTAGAGCCAAAGCTCACTGCCAAGATGCCCACCGGCGCGAGCAGTGCCCTCGACAGAGTCAAGATTCCCGTCACCGTGAGACTCCCCCACGATCCGCTCAGCCGCACCAAGGGACTGGCTGGCACTATCAAGGTCAAAGTCGCCAAGAAGTCAGTCACCAAGCCCATCAAGTCATCCCACAAGGGAAAGGTGATCGTCACCCTGCCCAAGCTGCCCCGAGGAAACCACACAGTTACGGTGACCTTCATCCCCAAGGACAAGAACGTCGCCAAGGCCACCTTCAAGCCCCAGGAGAAGCTCACCGTCCGCTGAGCGCCGTTCGCGGTGGACGATGGCGCCCCAAACCTCCGCGTCAGCGGGGGATGTCAGCGGAGCGTGGCTCTAGCGGGAGAATCCCCCAGTAGGAGCCAAAGATCAGCAGGCCAACTGCGCCTACGCTGCCGGCGGTGATACGCACTACCTGGGCGCGGGTGAGGGGTGGGCTGGTGTGACCCCCGCGGCGCGAAGCGCCGCGGGGCGGTCCCCTGTGGTCCATTAGCCGCGACCAGAACAGGACACCGCCCGCCACAGACGCTGCGGCCACACCTCGCACCGCCCGGTAGCCTCCCTGCACGGTAATCGGATCCCGCCGATAGGTGGTCGCCAGCCGCGCCACCCGCGCCACATAGGCCGCAAATCCTAGAACCGATGCCAGTGCTCCCCCGACAAACACACCGAACGGCATTCTCAGCGCCACGGGCAGCCGCGACGGCTTGACCCCGAACCCGCGCGCCATCGCCCGAATCAGCGGCACTCCCCCGGCCAGACCCAAGCAGATGCCTCCGAACCACCCCTGCACGGCCAGCCGCCCGAACCAGCGAACCTTCGGCGCGGGAATCACCCAGAACGGTTGGCGCGGCTCGACCCCTGCCACCTGCACTGCCGGCCGTCCCGTCGCAGGCAGCCCGCACACCCAATCCGCCGCATCCGAGATGAACCTTTGGCACAGCCGCGTGTCCTCCCCCACTCGCATTCCGTGGTTCGCGTCGTAGTACCGCACCGCGACTGCATCATTGCCCCCCTCGCCCAAGGCCTCACGCAGGTTCCACGCACCTTGAATCTGCGGCACCGACGTGTCCTGCGTCCCGTAGGCAACAAACACCGGACAATCCACGAAGGACAACAGCGGCTCCGCATCCCAATCCGCATAGTCGAATCGGCCTGCCGGCATAGGCCCTCCCAAGAGCCTTGGCACCGCGTGAAGCAGCCCCTCAGGAACCTCGGTATTGCGCAGATACGCACACGCCGAGAACAGGCTCTGCCCCCGCGGCGTCACTCCCGGCGCCGACACCAACAGCAGGAACGCCGCCCGAGGATCCAATCCCACGGCGACCGGGACAATCCACGATCCCTCAGACTCCCCCCAATACCCGACGCGTAAGGGGTCAGCCCATTCCTGCTCTCGCGCCCACTCGGCCAAGTCGTAGTATTCCCGCCCCATCGCCTCATAGTCGCGATGAAACTGCGTGTACGTCGCCAACTGCTTATCCGGAACCAAGCAGGCAATCCCCCGCGCCGCCAACGCCTCAATGTGCTCGGTGAACGCCGTGTGGTTCCCCGTTCCCGCCCCATGCGCAAACACGACCGCCGGCCACTGTCCCGGCGCGTCGGGCCGCGCGACCTCCACAATCGCATCCCCCGCACCCAACGGCAGGCGCCGCAGCTCGCGAATCACCCCCAGCGACGGTTCGGTGTGGGTCGGCCCCACCGAGGTGTCCTCAGACTCTGGCGACAGCGCTCGCTCGAGGGGCTTGGGTCGCCACCGCGGTCCCGCCAAGGTCCCGATCAGCCCAAGCCCGAACGCAGCCCCGATGAACGCGACCGCTCGCCGCTGCCACATCGCCTGCTCACCTCCCTTCCGATCCAATCCTCGAAACAAAGCCTCACAGCCCAAGCCTCCCTAGAAGCTTCGGGTCACGCTGCCAATCCTTGGCGACCTTGACGTGAAGGTCAAGGCGAGCCGGCCGCCCCAGCAGCTCCACCATCGCCCGCCGCGCCCGCCCCTGCACCCTACGCAGCTGCGCGCCCCCCTTCCCGATGACAATCCCCTTCTGCGACTCCCGCTCCACAAACACCGTCGCGCGCACGATGACGGCCCGACCCTCGTCATCGACCTCCTCCACGACCACCGCGAGCGAATGGGGCATCTCGTCGCGCAAGTCCTCCAGGGCTGCCTCGCGAATGATCTCGGCGAGCGCGACCTCAAGCGGCGCGTCCGACGCCTCCCCATCGGGGAAGAAGTCCGGGCCGGGAGGCATATGCTCCCCGACCGCTTGGACCAACTCCTCCACCTGGAACCCCGACGTCGCGGACACGGGCACAATCGCAGTCCAGTTCGCAGTCGCATCAACCTCGACAAGCCGCTCAGCGAGCTGGTTCCGCCGAGGAACAAGGTCGGCCTTGGTCACCGCCGCGACCACTGGAACCCCCCGCGGAAGCGAGGCGAGGATATGGCGGTCCCCCGGCCCCACACCCTCATCTGCGGGAAGGCACACGATGATCGCATCAACGTCCGTCACAGCCTCAGCGACCGCATCGTTGAGCCGCTCCCCCAGCAGCGTCCGCGGCCGATGCACCCCCGGAGTGTCCACGAGCACAAGCTCCAACCCCGGACGCCGCACAATCCCCCTCAGGGTCCGGCGCGTGGTCTGGGGCTTTGAAGAGGTGATCGCGACCTTGGTTCCCACCATGGCGTTGACCAACGTCGACTTCCCCGTATTGGGTCGTCCCACGATCGCGACGAACCCGGACAGGTGCTCACCAACGCTGTGAGAGGTCATGAGTGCCCCACGGGAGGATGCGTATCGCGTGCGAGGACAGTCGAGATCTGTTTCCGGCGCCCTTCCGTGCGTTCGGCGGTGAGTTCCAGGCCCTGGGCTACGGCCCGGGCGCCCGTGACCGGAACGCGGCCCAGAGCGGTCGCGAGGAGTCCGCCGACGGTGTCGACCTCGTCAGAATCAATCTCGCGGCCAAAGACTTCTTCCAACTCATCAAGTGGTAGGACGGCAGGGAGGCGGTAGACGCCGTCGCCTAGGTCCTCGACCTGCGGAAGGTCGGCATCGTGCTCATCTTGGAGTTCCCCAACAATCTCTTCGAGGATGTCCTCGACCGTGACCAGGCCGGCTACGCCGCCGAACTCGTCGGCCACGATCGCCAGGTGGGTTCCGCAGGCCTGAAGCTCACGCAGCAGGCTGTCAACGGGCTTGGACTCGGGAACAAACAGCGCCGGGCGGGCAAAGGTCACCGCGGCCGTGGACGAGACGGCGGGGTCTCGGAACAGAGCCAGGGCGATGTCTTTGAGGTAGACCACCCCTTGGATGTCGTCGCTCGACTCGCCCGTCACCGGGAGGCGAGAGTGGCCCGAGCGCAGGAGCAGCGACATGGCCTGGCGCACCGTTTTGCCGGCGTGGATGGTCACCATGGCGGTGCGCGGGACCATGACCTCGCGCGTCATCGTCTCCCCGAGTTCGATGACTCCCCGGATCATCTCCCGGGAAGCGGCCGTCACGAGCTAAAAGAGCCAGGGTGGGAAGAACCCTCCCCGGCCCCGCCTTCATCGGCAAGGAACGTCAGCAGCAGCCGACGCTGTAGGTCGAACATCTCCTTTTCTTGCTCATCTTCGGCGTGGTCGAACCCGAGGAGATGGAGGAGGCCGTGGATCGCTAGGAGCTCCATCTCTTCCATCGCCGAGTGCCCCACGGTCGCCGCCTGCTCTGCCGCTACGTCGGTGCAGATCACGACGTCACCCAGCACGCCCTCCGAGGGTGAACCGGGCTCGCCGGGGCGGACCTCATCCATGGGGAAGGCCAGGACGTCCGTTGCGCCCGGCTCGCCCATCCAGCGTTCGTGAAGGCCCGACATCGTCTGCTCGTCGACGAGGGTGAGACCCACCTCAGCCTGCGGATGGACGTGAAGCGAGTCCAAGACAAAGCGGGCGAGGCGCACAAACTCCTGCGCGTCCACCTCGGCGGATGTCTCGTTAACAAACTCGACGCTCACGTCGCTCCTCCTTTCGGGCGATCCAGATCAGGACGCCTCTGGGTGTCATGGCGCGCGTAGGCGTCAATGATCTCAGAGACCAGACGATGACGGACCACGTCCTGGCTTGTCAGCTCCACAAAGGCGAGATCCTCGATCCCGACGAGAATCCTTTGCACCTGGCGCAGGCCCGACGTTACCCCACCAGGAAGGTCAGTCTGGGTGACGTCCCCGGTCACGACCATCGTCGCGCCGAAGCCAAGCCGCGTGAGGAACATCTTCATCTGCTCAGGCGAGGTGTTTTGGGCCTCGTCGAGGATGATGAAAGCGTCGTTGAGGGTGCGGCCACGCATGTAGGCCAGCGGCGCGACTTCTATGGTGCCGGACTCCATGAGCTTGGGGATGGACTCGGGGTCCATCATGTCTTGGAGGGCGTCGTGGAGCGGGCGCAGGTAGGGGTCAATCTTCTCGTAGAGCGTCCCCGGGAGGAATCCAAGCCGCTCGCCCGCCTCCACCGCCGGCCGGGTCAGGACAATCCTGTTGACCCGCTTGGCCTGGAGGGCCTGGACCGCCTTGGCCATCGCCAAGTAGGTCTTCCCCGTTCCCGCAGGGCCGATGGCGAAGGTCACCGTGTGCTGGTCAATGGCGTCGACGTAGCGCTTTTGTCCCAGAGTCTTAGGGCGAACGGTCCTGCCGCGCGAGGAGAGGATCGAATGGGTCAAGACATCGGCGGGTCTGGACCCCGCGGGGTTCCCGAGTGCCTCTGGCACATCCAGCATCCCTAGGACCCGCCGCGCATCATCCGGCCCGACGCTCCCTCCGCGCCTGACGATGTCTGCCAACTCTCCGATGAGCGCCAACGCAAGCCTCGCCTCGCGCCCGGATCCTTGGACCGTGATCCGGTTTCCACGCGCGTGGATGTAGGCCCCTGGAAGTAGCGCTTCGATGGCCCGAAGCGTTTGGTCTTCATGGCCAAGCAGGGCCAACGCAAGCTCTGGTCGTTCCAGCCTCAGCGTCTTGCTGGGCACAGGAGTGGTGACCTCGGACCTCGGGCCGAGCGCCGGGGTGCTCACGCGGGGGTCCACCCCAGGGCTTTGCCGCCGATGACGTGGCCGTGGACGTGGTAGATCGACTGGCCCGCTGATTGGCCGGAGTTGAAGACGAGCCGGAACTCGCCGCCTGCCTCGTTGAACGCTACTTCGCGAGCGAGGGTGACGAGGTCGGCAAGGGCCTGAGGATCGGCATCGGCCAGGGTCGCCACGTCAGCGTAGTGATCCCGGGGAACCACGAGTACGTGGACCGGTGCCTGCGGGTTGATGTCCTGGAACGCGATGGCCGAGGCGTTCTGCGCGACGATGTCCACGGCCGCCTCGCCGGTGACAAAGGAGCAGAACAGGCAGTCGAGCGGGAAACTCATGGCCCCACCATACCGCCCTTCCCCCGCCCCAGCCAGGGGGCCACGCACCCGAAAATGCCCCAAGAGCGCGAAACGCCCGCAGGCGCACTGGGTGCGCCTGCGGGCGTTCCTGGGTCCAGATCAGGCTGGCCCAGCGAAGAAGGTCAGCCTGCCTGCTCGAAGACGAACAGGGTGGTAGCCCCACCGACAATGAACTGGACGGAGCCAGTCCTCGGTGCACCGGTCGTGTTCTGCGGGATCACAATCGTTGCGACTGTCCCCGACCCACCGGTTGGCGGGTTGACGGTGATCCATCCATGGGATGTGGTCGCCGTCCAGACGGCCTGATCGGTTGTCACTAGCAGCTGGATCGAGCTCATCCCAGAGCCCGGAGCCCAGTAGGAGGTGGGAGTGGAGACGACCGCCCCCGTACCCGCCTGGTTGACCACGAGAACCGTTGAGGTGCCTCCCGCAGTCACGGTGACAACCCCGCTCCTCGAGCCGCCCGTGTTGGCCGAAGCCGTGACCACGAAGGTGTCGCCGTGGACACCTGTGACCGGAGTCACGGTGAGCCACACGGGTATCGCGGTCACTTCCCATGACGGACGGTTCGTCGAAACCGCGATCGTCACACTGCCCCCCGCAGCGGGCGGGTTCCAGGCGTTGGCCGACAGGCCGACGCCGTCAATCGGCGGCATCTCCTCTTGTGTCACGACAAAGGTCGCGCTCGCCGGACCGGCGGTCAAAGTGACGGTGCCCGTCCGAGGATCGTTCGAGTTGTTGCTGGCCACGGTGACCGTCAACGTTGCGCCGTCGGCACCCGTCGCCGGCGAGACCGTCAGCCACGCGGCATCGGAGGACGCCGACCAAGCGGCTTGGTTCGTCGAAACGACAACCCCAGCGCTTTGAGCGGCGAAGGTCGGCTCCCAGCTCGCGGGAGCCACGCTGACGAACGGAATGCCCGCCTGGGTGACGGTCACAGTCGCCGTCGCCCCTCCGGACGTCACCGTGACGGTGCCGGTCCTGGCGGCAGTCGTCGGATTTGCGGTGACCGAGAGTGTCATCGTCGTGTTCGCTGCCCACGCGGCGGGCGCGAAGGTCAACCACGTGGCATCCGAGGCTGCAGACCAGCCTTGCTGGTTGGAGTTGATGACGATCCCGGTGGACTGGGCAAGATGCCCCGGCGCCCAGGTCGTCGCCGACAGCGTCACGCTTGGCGGCATGGTGGCCCCAGCCTGCGTCACGACCAAGGCGGCGTTCGCGCCTCCTGCGGTCACGGTGACTGTCCCGGTCCTCGCCGCCGAGGTGGCGTTCGCCATCACGAGCACTGTCATCCGCGCCCCGCCGGGGCCGGTTGCCGGTGCGACGGTCAGCCACGCCTGGTCGCTGGAGGCGGACCAGGTGGCCTGGTTGGTGTAGGCAGTCACGAGGATGCCTTGTGCGACAGCGCCTGGCGACCACACGGTCTGTGAGATAGCGACGGCTGGGTCGTCATCGGCCAGGGCGGGTGCTCCTCCTACGAGGGCCAGGGAAAGAGCGGCCACTCCTACGGCGGCGGCCGACAGAGTAAGCCGGGCTCGGCTTGCTGTTCGTAACATGTGAAAGAGTCCGTTCTCTATGGATAATGCATGGTCAGTGTCGGCAGTGAAACGTCGACCTAGCCCTCCCGCGTTGGTCTAGCGCACCGCTGCACGCCCACCACGATAGCCGATGTCTCAGGCGTCATCAAGCAATAGTCGGCATCAAACTGCGTGCAAATACTGGTCTATGCGCTGATGGGAGCCTTGATCAGAAACTTGTCCGCTCTCGGAGAGTTGCGAGTGCCGCGAGCGCCGCTGGCCCAGCAATCGAGGAACGCAGAACCGCGTCCCACAGTCGAGCGACCCGCGCGCCGGCGCTTTCCAACGCCTGGACCTCCTCAGGCGTGATTCCCCCTTCAGGTCCGACAACAATCGCTAGGCCCTTCCGCTCGACGTCTTCCGCGGCAAACGTGGCAAGAAACTCCCCTGCGACCTGCGTGAACGGCACCGTCGCCGTCTCATCGAGGACGATGACGTTGCGTGCGCCGAGCAGACCACCTTTCGTCATCGAATCCACGAGTTGGGCCGTGGAGTGCACCGAAAGAATCTCCGGAGTCCAGGAGCGGCGGCCAACTTTGACCTCCGCGCGCGCGATGGCCTCCCACCGCTTGCGATGCTTCTCCGCCTTTCCCGGCGTCCAGCGCGTGACCGCGCGTTCTGCTTGCCAGGGAATGACCGTCTCGACCCCCAGGCCTACGGCCGCCTCCAGGGCCATCTCATCGCGCCCCCCTTTTGCCAGTCCTTGGACCAGGACAACACCTGCAGCCGGGTTCGGCTCATCAACGACCAAGGTCACGTCAATGAAGAAGAATGGGGATCCATCGGGCACTGCGGCCTTGCCAAAGACGCGCCGCCCGCGCCCGTCGACGAGGATCGCCTCCTCGCCAGCCTTGACGCGCTGGACGCGCAGAGCGTGGTGAGCCTCCTCACCCTCGGTCCAGACGGTCAGGCCCGGTCTGGCGGTCGCGAGGACGTCGGGCGGTGCGAGGAAGACTGGCGCAGTCATGGATGGACCTCCTGTGGTCGTGAGGAAGCGTGAGTAAGTGGCCAAGTCAGGCGGGGGTTGGATCGGATCATGGCCCCGCCAACTTGTCCTTGATACGGGTGAACACCCCGCGTCCTGAGGTGGCAAGCTGGGCCTCGGGCAGGGTCTCGCCGCGCAGCTCGGCCAGGCGGCGCAGCAGGTCGCGCTGTTCGTCATCGTCCGCATCGGGGACTTGGACGTCGAGGTGGACGTGAAGGTCCCCGCGGCCCTTGCGACGCAGACGCCCCACACCCAACCCCGGGACGATGACGACGCTGGCGGGTTGGGCGCCCGGAGGCACGTCGATCTCCTGGACGCCATCGAGCGTCGTGAGTGTCAGACGCGCACCGAGCGCGGCGGCCGTCATCGGCACCTGGACCGTGCAGTGGAGGTGGTCGCCGTCGCGCGTGAAGTCGGGGTGGTTGCGCACCCGGACGTCGAAGTAGAGGTCGCCGGAGGGGCCGCCGCCTGGACCGGCCTCCCCTTGGCCGGGAACTCGAATGCGGTCGCCTGTGGCTACGCCGGCTGCGACGTCGACGGGGACGGTGACGCGGCTGCGGACCCGGCCGGCTCCGGTGCAGGCGGGACAGGGATTGGGAATGGTCGAGCCGAAACCTTGGCAGGTGGGGCAAGTGCCCTGGGTCGCAATCTCTCCTAAGAGGGAGCGGACGATTCGCGTGGTCACCCCTCGACCTCCGCAGGCTCCGCAGCGAGCCATCTGGGTCCCCGGAGCGGTGCCGGCCCCCTCGCAGCTGTCACAACGAGCGAACGTCGAGATCGTGGCGTCCCGGGTCGTCCCAAAGACTGCCTCGGCGAGATCAATGCTCAAGACATCAACGAGGTCCCGCCCGCGGCGCCGACGAGATGTCGGGCCCTGTGGCCCCATGGACCCCGCGGCGGCGGAGAACATCGCATCGAGGAAGTCTCCGAACCCGCCGAACCCCTGGGCCCCGCTGGACCCTGGCGTCGCAAAGGGGTCAACCCCCATGTCGTATTGGGCGCGTTTGTCGGGATCAGAAAGCACCTGATAGGCCTGGTTGAGGGCCTTCATCTGCTCCTCTGCCTCCTCGCCCGCCCCTGCCTCGCCCGCGACATCGGGGTGGAGACGGACGGACTGGCGCCGGTAGGCCCGCTTGATCTCCTCGGCGGAGGCACCGCGGTTGACTCCGAGGGTCTCGTAGTAGTCGTTCATCTCGTAAGGGGCTTTCAGGAGGCGAGGATGCGGGACAGGTAGCGGGCGATGGCGCGAACAGCGGCAATCGAGGAGGGATAGTCCATGCGGGTCGGGCCAAGGACGCCCAGCCGCGCGACCGCCCGGCCTGATCCGTAGCCGGCGGTGACGAGCGAGGCCTCGGACAGGCCCTCGTGGGTGTTCTCGCGGCCGATCCGCAACGCCACCTCTTCGGATCCCCCCGACATCTCCCCGAGGAGTCGAAGCATCACGACCTGTTCTTCGATCGCCTCCAGCACAGGGCCGATTGATCCATCAAAGTCGAGGACCGCGTCGGCGAGGTTTGAGGTTCCGGCGAGGACCACACGTTCGCCTCCCCCTTCCCGTAGAGCGTCAGTGACGGTGGCCAGGAGTCGGGAAAGCGCGGGGCGAGAGGAGGGTTCAAACTCTCCGAGCAGCGGAGATAGAGCGGCCTCGTAGTCGGACAGGAGTCGGCCTTGGGCGAGTTCGAGCAGACGCGCGCGGAACCGGGCCAGAGATTCGTGGCTAAGGCTAGGGCCGCCATCGTGCACATCAATGACGCGCTGCTCCACGCGACCGGTCTCCATGATGAGGATGACAAGGACGCGGTCGTTTTCGAGGGCGATGAACTCGGCGTGGCGCAGGGCCGAGCGGGAGAGCGAGGGGTATTGGACCATCGCGACTTGGCGCGTGAGCAGGGCCAGGGCGTGGACGGTGCGGTTGACGAGGTCGTCGAGGTCGTCCGCGCCTTCGAGGAGCTGGGTGAAGGCGCGTCGCTCGGCCGGGGAGAGGGGGCGCACGGTGGACAGGCGGTCGACAAAGAGCCGGTAGCCAGCGTCGGTCGGGATGCGCCCGGCCGAGGTGTGAGGCTGAGTGATGTAGCCCTCATCCTCCAAGACAGCCATGTCGTTGCGGATGGTTGCGGGCGAGACGCCGAGCTGGCGGCGCTCAGTGAGGGTCTTGGAGCCGACGGGCTCGCGGGTGGCGACGTAGTCCTCGACGATCGCGCGCAAGACGGCCATCCGGCGGTCCTCGGGCATCGTCACATCCTCTTGTGGTCTTAAGCGACGGGCCTGTCGCTGAAGGTCGGGAGCTCTTGGTTGTGCACCTTGGGCTGCTAGCCCCTTGAGTCTGGCACTCGCGCAAGGCGAGTGCTAGTTTACGCTGCGGGCCCGGCTGCACTGACATCGCCACCCGACCCCTCGTCATCGTTCATCATCGCGACCACAGATTGGATCCGAGCATGACAGCGGACAAATGCGCTATTGATGTGGAAGAGCTGCGCAAGGCCTACGGGCATGTTCAGGCGCTGGACGGACTGAACCTGCAGGTCAAGCGTGGTGAGGTCCATGGCTTCCTGGGGCCCAACGGCGCGGGGAAGTCGACGACGATCCGGATTCTTCTCGGGCTCATTCGCGCCGATGCCGGGCGGGCGCGGGTGCTCGGCGCGGATCCCTGGGAGGACGCCGTGCGCCTCCACGAGCGCCTCGCCTACGTCCCTGGCGACGTCGATCTGTGGCCCAGCTTGACGGGGGGCGAGGCGATTGACCTGCTCGGGCGGCTGCGCGGCGGGCTCGATCAGTCCAAGCGGGACGAGCTGTGTGAGCGCTTTGACCTCGACACGCGCAAGAAGGGGCGGACCTATTCGAAGGGCAATCGGCAAAAGGTCGCCCTCGTCGCGGCGCTGGCAAGCGATGTCGAACTGCTGCTGCTCGACGAGCCGACGGCGGGGCTCGACCCGCTCATGGAGGCGGTCTTCCAGGACTGCATCCGCGAGGCCGTGGGGCTGGGGCGAACGGTGCTGCTCTCGAGCCACATCCTTGACCAGGTCGAGGTGCTCGCCGACCGGATCTCCATCATCCGCGACGGGCAGGTCGTCGAGACTGGCACCCTGGAGGAGCTGCGGCACCTCACCCGCACCCACGTCGCGGTCATCACAGGCGCGCCCGTCGAGTCGCTCGCGGCGATCCCCGGAGTCCATGGGCTCAAGCGCGAAGGTGGCCAGGTCCGCTTCGACGTGGACGGCTCGGCCATGGGCGCCGTGGTCCGCGAGCTGGGAGTGTTGGGCGTCAGCGGGCTCACGGCCACCCCGCCCACGCTCGAACAGATCCTCCTGAGGTACTACGCAGGAGGCGCACGATGACGTCCCGCGGCTCACGCTCATCCCTCGCCGGGGTGGGGACTCTCCTGCGGTTCATGGTGCGCCGTGACCGAATCCGACTCCTCGGTTGGGTCGGAGGGATCACCGCGCTCCAGGCCTACTTTGCGGTCGGCCTTGCGGCGATGTATCCCGACGAGAAGTCCCTCGAGGGGATCGCTGCCCTGTGGGCCAGCCCCATCGCGGCCCTGTTCACCGGGCGCGGTAGCCCGGGCGCGCTCGACATCCAGCACCTGGTGGTGACCCACTATGGGCTGTTCATCTCGATCTTTGTTGCCCTCATGGCCATCCTCACGGTGACGCGCCACACCCGCGCCGAAGAGCAAGCCGGACGCACGGAGCTGATCCGAGGAAACGTTGTGGGGCGCAACTCGCAGCTCGCCGCCGCGCTTGTGTTGACCTTTGGAATGTGTGCCGCCCTGGGGGTTTTGATCCCTGGCGTTTTGGTGGGCCAGGGGTATGGCGCGACTGGGGCGGTCTGCTACGGGCTCTCCGTCGCGGCCTGCGGCCTCGCGTTTTCTGGCATCACTGCTGCCTGCGTCCAGGTCTTTGAGTTCTCCCGGGCCGGTTCGGGGTTGGCCGGGGCCTGTTTGGGGTTCGGATTCGCCATCCGAGGTCTGGGCGACATGTCGGCGGTACAGGACGGCGGGTTGGGATGGCTCTCGTGGCTGACGCCCTTGGGATGGTCGCAGTTTGTCGGGCCGCTCGAGGCGAACAACCTAGCGCCGCTCTTACTGTCGGTGGCGTGTTGTCTCCTGGGCGCCTGGGCTGCCCATGTGCTCGCGGGCCGTCGAGACCTGGGGGCGGGGCTTCGCGCCACCAAACTCGGATCCCCTCGGGCCGGGGCTTGGCTGGGGACTCCACAGGCCGCCGCCTTCCGGTTCCAGAGGGCTGGACTTCTCGGCTGGGGAGCCTGTCTCTTCACGGGCGGGGCAATGTACGGGATGTTTGCCCAGGTGATGACGACCATGGACAACATGCCCTCGACGCTCGTCGACATCATGGGTGGTCAGGGGCGCGTGCTGAACGGCTACATCTGCCTCATTGGGATGATGATGGGGGTGACGGCAGCAATCCAGTCGGTCCTGGCTGTTCAGGGGTTGCGCGCCGAGGAATCATCGGGTCGGCTTGAGTCTGTCTTGTCGACCCCGGTCTCCCGCCGCCGCTGGCTGGGGTCCTGGGCTGGGGTCAACGCGCTTGGTGCCCTGGGGCTCCTGTTGGTGACGGGCCTCGGCTTGAGCCTGGGCGTCGGTTTCTCCACCCACTCGCTCGCCACGGGACTGAGGGCGTTTGTCTCGACCATCTCCTGCGTGCCCGCCATCTGGGTGATTCTCGCGGTGGCCCTCTTTGGCTACGCGGTCCGGCCGGGCCTCGTGGGGGCGGCCTGGGCCCTGG
>Ga0123356_10003549_pt1 | contig 16300 bp, 13 predicted proteins | sample TergutEmb28metaG_2_FD_92546 | JGI IMG/M metagenome (GOLD analysis project Ga0123356, IMG submission 92546) | Embiratermes neotenicus P3 segment gut microbial communities from Petit-Saut dam, French Guiana - Emb289 P3 | ecosystem: Host-associated > Arthropoda: Insects > Digestive system > Gut ...
AGTGAAAAGACCTTAGACGAGATGGGAGACAAAATCGATGCCGGTGATAAATCCACTATTGAAGCCGCTATCGAAAAAGTAAAAACCACCTTAAGCGGCACAGACACTCAAAGTATCAAGGACGCTGTCGCCGAGCTTGAAAAAGCATTTTACGCTGTCAGCGAAAAGCTTTATAGTCAGGTTCCTCCGCAGGACGACAATGCCTCCTACGGAGGCGGGGGAGGTGACCCCGGTTTTGGCGGCGCTACTCCGGGTGGAGATTCTCCAAGCGGGGACGAGTTCTACGAAGCCGACTACGAAGTAGTTGACGAGTAATATACGAATACTATAAACATCGGAGACTTAAGTGGCTAACGAAAAACGGGATTATTATGACGCGCTGGGGCTAAAAAAAGGTGCGTCGGAAGAAGAGATTAAAAAGGCGTTTCGGCAGCAGGCAAAGAAATTCCATCCGGATGTTAACCCGGGTAATGCCAAAGCCGAAGCGCGCTTTAAGGAAATCAACGAGGCTTATGAAGTCTTGTCCGATTCCAACAAAAAAGCACGCTACGACCAGTTCGGACACGCAGGCGTCGACCCGAATTTCGGCGGCGGTAGTCCTTTCGGTGGCGGGTACGCCTCCTACGGAGGCGGCTTTGGCGGAATGGATTTTGACCTTGGCGATATCTTCAGTTCCATCTTTGGCGGTGGTGGCGGAGGTGGCTCATCAAGTCGTAACCGTAATGCTCCGAGAAAAGGTGAGCGCATACGCGTCAATCTCACCATCGATTTCAAAGAAGCGGCATTTGGCTGCGAAAAGGAAGTTTCTGTTCAGAGGGTCGAAGCTTGTGATGATTGTGCCGGTTCAGGATGCAAAAAAGGCACAACAGCCGAAAAATGTTCGGAGTGTCAAGGACGTGGTGTTGTTACTACACAACAACGCACTCCTTTCGGCGTTATGCAAAGTACTGCAGAATGCCCGAAATGCAACGGCCGCGGGAAAATTATTCTTCAGCCATGCGACAAGTGTAAAGGCTTGGGAATGGTACGGCGCAACCGCTCGGTAAAAGTTAACATCCCCGGTGGTATTGACAATGGGCAGACAATCTCCGTAAGAGGTCAAGGCAGTGCGGGTATAAACGGCGGAGAAGCCGGTGATTTGTTCGTAACAGTATACATCAGAGCACACGAAATTTTCCAAAGAGAAGGTTCTTCTGTATTACTCGGTATACCAATATCTTTTGTACAGGCAACACTCGGGACACAGCTCGAAGTCCCTACACTCGACGGAAATGTTAAGCTGACAATTCCCGCAGGTACTCAAACCGGCTCTGTATTCAGATTAAAAGGCAAAGGTATTTCTCATCTTCGCGGTTCGGGACGGGGCGACCAGTTCGTCACCGTAAACATAGTTGTTCCGTCTTCTCTTACAAGCGAGCAAAAGGATCATCTGATAAAATTTGCCGAAGCCGGTGGCGATATTATAGACAATAAGAAAAAGCGTCGTAGATGACGCTTTTCTGTCTCTTAATTACAAATTACCCATACCCCTCGGGGTTATTTTTTTGCCATCTCCACGAATCGGCGCAAGCCTCTTTTAGTGTTTTTTTCGATACCCAGCCAAGTTCATTTTTTGCTTTAACCGTCGAAGCATATGCTTCCGGCAAATCACCGGGTCGGCGCGGGCCGACTTTTTTTGGTATCTCAAGCCCTGTTGCCGCCTCGAATGCAGATACGAATTCAAAGACACTGACACCCTTGCCCGTTCCGAGGTTAAAAATCCCTACCCCCGGGTTATTTTCCAAATACTTTATTGCCGCGACATGACCTTCGGCAAGATCAACTACATGAATGTAATCGCGAATACAAGTTCCGTCAGGCGTATCATAATCGTCTCCGTGTACGTTTAAATACGGGAATTTACCGACTGCTGTCTGTGCAATATAGGGTAGAAGACTTTGTGGTATTCCGCGCGGGTCTTCACCAATTCTTCCACTTTCATGCGCTCCCACCGGATTAAAATACCTCAGCAATGCAACAGACCAACCCGTATTTGCATTAATCGTATCGGTCAATATTTGCTCGCACATAAACTTTGTCCAACCGTACGGACACTGACAGCCGCCAACCGAGGAATTCTCTGTTAGTGGCATATCATTATCGGCACCGTAGACAGTACAGCTTGAAGAGAAGATTATTTTGTCAACATTATGCTTTTTCATCGCTTCGCATAAAGCAATTGTGGAATTTATGTTGTTGTCGTAGTACTCAAGTGGTTTTTCTACAGATTCACCAACAGCTTTGAACCCCGCAAAATGAATCACACAGTCTATCTTATGCTTCATAAATATCATATCAAGCTGCGGATTATCACGAATATCAATTTCATAAAAAGGAAAATCTCTTCCCGACAGTTCCTTTAAGCGTTTAATTGCCTCCGGTTTGCTGTTGGAGAAATTATCTGCAACAATTACATCATAACCGTTTTGCAACAACACTAAAACAGTATGGCTGCCAATATACCCTGCACCACCGGTCACAAATATTGTCATTTTATGTACCTCATTTCATAGTTTACGAAAGTATCATGACGACTGTTGTTATGCTACACAGTCCTTACAAATACAGTTTGGATTTTGCTTAAAAATAACTTTTTTCATACTACATGTTACACCATCGAATGTTATGAGACCATCGCTTGCCGTATCCATACCAAGCAGATATTTTGCAACTTCAAGTGCCTGCAATGAACCCAAAACACCCGGCACAGGACCGATTACACCTGTTAATTCTTGCCGTGTTTTATCCTTTGCTCCGTCCGGGAATAAACAACGCAGGCAAGGACCTTTACCCGGTATAACCGTTAAGAGCTGCCCGTAAAACTCTTCGACCCCTGCGTGTACAAACGGCTTTCCGAGAGCAACACAAACATCGTTTAGTATAACCCGTGTTTCAAAATTATCCAAACAATCAACAATTATATCATAATCAGGAATTACTGATTGCGCTAACTCTTTATCCATAGTTTGCTGATAAACCGTTGTCTTCAGGTTCGGATTGAGCGCTTTAATCCGGTTATCCGCTGCATATGCCTTTGGCGCCCCAATATCTGCTGTAGTAAAAAGCACCTGCCGGTTAAGGTTTGACATTGAAACAACATCATTGTCACAAAGTCCGATATTTCCTATACCCATTGCAGTTAAATAATACAGCACCGGCGCTCCGAGACCTCCGCAGCCAACAACAAGTACCCGGGCATCGGAAAGCTTTTGCTGACCTTCCTCGCCAATATCCTTCATAATAACCTGCCGCGAGTATACTACCTCATGCATGCCCGTATAAATTCCTTAATACAAATGCTGTTATACTTCATATGACGAAGCCGATGTTTCTCCGCCGGAGCCTGTCCAGTTGGTGTGAAACTTTTCACCTTTTGGTTTGTCTATACGTTCATATGTGTGAGCACCAAAATAGTCACGTTGAGCCTGCAATAAATTTGCAGGCAATCTTGCGCTGCGGTAGCCGTCATAATATGTCAGTGCACTTGCAAAAGCAGGGATAGCAACACCACTTGTAATTGCTTTAGCACAAACTCTGCGCCAACCATCCTGTGCCATAGCTACAGCATCACGAAAATACGGGTCAAGCAGCAGATTATCGAGATTTGGCGACCTGTCAAACGCATCTTTTATATTTGACAAAAATACCGAACGGATGATGCACCCTCCACGCCAGAGCAAAGCAATGTCACCAAAGTTGAGATTCCAGCCATATGTTTCGGAAGCAGCCTTTAAAAGCGCAAACCCTTGTGCATAAGAAATAATTTTTGAAGCAAACAGCGCTTGTTTTATATCATCGACAAAGTCCAGTTTTTCAACTATAAGTTCCAAATCATCGTTGTTTTTGCCCGATATTCTCTCTGTCGGTGTCGGTCCTGTTAAAATTTCCGATGCTTTTACTCTTTCATCCTTTAGAGCTGATAGACAACGCGCATACACCGCTTCGCTGATTAGCGTAAGCGGTATTCCTTCGTCGAGTGAAGAGACAGAAGTCCATTTGCCCGTGCCTTTTTGACCGGCTGTATCAAGGATTTTTTCAACAAGCGGAGCTCCGTCATCGTCTTTAAATGCCAATATATCTCTTGTTATTTCTATAAGATAACTGTCAAGCACGCCTTCGTTCCACTTTTTGAAAACCTCATACATTTCATCTGCGTTCATGCCAAGGTATTCTTTCATCAAAAAGTATGCTTCGCAGATAAGTTGCATGTCTCCGTATTCTATGCCGTTGTGAACCATTTTTACAAAGTGCCCGGCACCGTCGCTCCCGACCCATTCGCAGCATGGAATATTTTCTCCAACTTTTGCCGCAATCGCTTGAAAGATTGGTTTTACATGAACCCATGCAGCTTCAGAGCCACCCGGCATAATGCTCGGACCCTTAAGAGCTCCTTCCTCGCCGCCGGATACACCGGTGCCGATAAATAACAACCCTTTTGACTCAACGTATTTCATACGTCTGATAGTATCCGGATAGTGAGTATTTCCGCCGTCAATAATAATATCACCCGGAGAAAGAAGTGGTATAAGTGCGTCTATGTATTCATCAACAGGTTTTCCGGCTTTAACCATGAGCATAATTTTTCTCGGGGTTTTTAAGCAATCTATAAGCTCCTCGAGGGAGTGAGCTCCGCAAATATTTTTACCCTTTGCGCGGTTATTGATGAAATTATCCACTTTATCGGTTGTACGGTTGTAGACACAAACAGAAAACCCCTTACTCTCAATGTTCATAGCAAGGTTTTCACCCATAACAGCCAAACCAATAAGCCCTATATCAACATTGTTCATAATTTATATCTCTTTTCTCTTTTATTCTGGATTGCCACGCCTGCGGCTCGCAATGACGACGGATGATTTTAGCGTTTTACTCTTGCGTTGCCTTCATAAATACTCCACACCATATCTTCGTCTACAGGTGTAGCGTAATCCTCGAGCACAGTCACAGCAAGTGCGCCCGATGCCCAGGCAAACCCGGTTGCCCTCTCGGGCTGCATTCCTTTCAAAATTCCATATAAAAGACCTCCGGAAAAACCGTCGCCACCACCGATGCGGTCCAGAATTTGAATAGGACGCGGCTCTATTACAGTCCATGTGTCTCCAAAGAGTGTAATAGCACCCCATAGATGCTCCCCTGCCGAGACAACCTGGCGCAGTGTATTACCAAAAACACATGCTTTCGGATATGCACTTTTAATCCGTCCGACCATTTCCTTAAATCCGGCTATCTGCTCTGTTATATCGGAGCCGCCTTCTTTAGGTCCTTCTATACCGAGGCACAGCTGATAGTCCTCTTCATTTCCGATAAGGATATCCGTCATAGTTGCCATTTCCGTAAATGCTGAGTGTAGTTCGTCTTCACGGTCTTTCCAAAATGTCTTACGGTGATTCATGTCAAAAGAAATGAGTGTACCGTGTTTTTTTGCAACACGTACGCAGTCCTGACAAAATTTCGTTGTTTCCGGTGATATTGCGGCAACAAGTCCCGATATGTGCAGAATTTGCACACCATCCTCGCTAAAGATTTTTTCAAGGTCGAAATCTTTTGCATTTAAAACCCTGCCTACTTCACCTGCACGGTCATTGTGCACACGCGGACCTCTCGGTCCGAAACCGCTGTCGGCAATATTAAACTGATGACGGTATCCCCACGGGTCACCTTGCTCTATATCGGGACCGACATAGTCGATGTTACGGCGTCTTAGCTCACTTTTGATAAAATACGATATCGGGCTGTCCTGCACAAAGTTAGTCAGCACAAGTCCTTTTATACCCAGTGCCGACGATATATTAACTGCATTTGACTCTGCACTGGTAGCATGCATAAAATATGTACTACTCGTGTGAACAGGTGCATTTCCGGTCGGAGTTATACGCACTCCCATACTGGTAGGCACCGCTATCCCATACTTGCTCTTTTCACGAAGATTTAGCTTCATAATTACAGACCTCTATTCTCAAAAAGAATTATATTTTATGGTTATATCAAAGCATATTAAATGATTATATCATGTATTGACGGTTTGTGCATGTCTATGATAGACTTACCGCCACAAATAAAAACATTATAAGGGGATTATTATTATGGCAGAGAAAACAAAATTTCAGGATATTCTCGACGAATTGAGAAAAAAAACAGCCGGTTTTGATGCAAGTTCATATGAAGGATTTTTGGCTATTCAAGTTACTTTAAAGGATCTGAAAAAGGTTCTGTATGTTGAAGTAAAAGACGGAAAACTTTCTATTGAGCCTTATGAGTATAATGACCGCAATGCTAATATCATTATCTCTTCCGCAAATTTTGTAAAGATGATTAATGGTAAGTTAGACAAGGTAGCCGCTTATCTCACCGGAAAAATGAAGATAGAGGGAGATATGGAGAAAGCAAAAGAACTTTCAAGTCTGTTTGGCAGATAGTCAGATAGTGAGCCTTATCCCATAAACAGCTGTACCCAGTACATTCTGCCGTTTCCATCTACAGTTACGGCTACAGCAAGGTGCGTGAATTCCGGGTCAATCATATTTCTCATGTGACCCGGAGAATCCATCCAGCCTTGAACAACACTTTGTGCCGATCTGTATCCGGCAGCTAAGTTTTCGCCCAAATAATAATACGTTCCTCCCAAATCAGTATATGAGGAAAAGCAGTCTCTTCCGTCCGGGCGTGTATGAGAAAACAGTGTTATGATTTCTTCTGCTCTGATACCTGCCGCCTGGTACAAAAGCGCATTTGCCGGTTGCAATGCCGGCGCACCATAGTTTGCTCTTTCTACATTCGTAAGTCTAAGCACTTCGGATGCAAGCCACGCAACATCAACACCTGCAGGAGCCTGCGGAGGCGCAGGCGCTTGCGGTTGTCCCTGATTGTTTGAATCTCCTGCACCCGGAGCCGGTGGCGGTGGCGTTTGTGCCGCCGCTGCTTTTAATATCTGCAACTCTTTATTTAAGTCTTCGGAAGATGAGTCCAGTGAGTTATACAAGCTTACAAGCATTTGAGAAGTTAGTGCCGTATCGCTTGCAATTACCGCTTTGAGCACTTCTATATCGGCAATTTGCCGCTCCAAGCCCCTAATTTTATCATTTCTAAATTCACGGCTCAAAATCTCATCAAGCGCAATCAGATAATACTCATAAAACCAGTTACTCATATCATCGAGGATAGTATCGATTATAACTGCTACCTCGCTATAGTCATCGGTAGATATTTTATCACTGTAATATTCTATAAGTTCTTCTATTCTTCCGCATAATGCCTTGATTTTATCCGATTCGGTCAATATGGAATCCATGGTTATTTCATCGAAAATATATTTAAGTTCTTCAACCAAGTCATAAATCGCATCATATAAGCTGTCAAAATTATTATTTATTGAAAAGTTAATTGACATTTCAAGGAGCTGCTCATAGATATCAAATCTTTCGGCTCTGCCGCAAGGAGCATCATTATCTGTGTTAAAAATTGAATAAAGCGGTGTTTCTACTGCGTTAAAATTCTCAAGCAGATTTTCAATGTCCAGAATCGTATTTAATATAAAGTGCTCTCTTTCATCGAAAATATCAGATGCTGCTGTTTCAATATTAATAACTCTTTCACTATACTTATTATACGACTCATCAATAAGCCGCCGGAGCTCGTCGATTTCCTGTTGCTCTTGCAATGCCTGTTGCTGCTGCAGCGCCATCTGCTCTTCCAGTACAGCTTGCCTCTCCTGCAAATCCTTCTGTGTCTGCCGGTAATTAATAATATATAAAGCTGCCGGAATAGATGCCAGCAGAACAAATGCTGCACATACACAAGAGAGTATAATAATAAATTTATTTCTTGATTTCACGTATTATCCTCCCGGAAAATCTACGGTATCTATATGTCATTTTAACACATAAAATGCACTCTGAACAAGGTTAACAGATAATTTATTCTTTGTACTTTTATTCTCATAATAACTGTGGTACAATACATAAAAAATGTATTCTCCGGGTAAATTCCGGAAAAGGAAAACAGTAAAATGATAAGTGATTATGCTGTGGCAAAAGCAAAAATACTCAGCCTGACAGATATTGATGCCAAGGCAGTTGAAGGCATGTCCAACAAGCAACTTTTCAGCTATGCACAAGCTCTCAGCATTACCGCAGCCACATTTCCCGTTCAAAAAGAAGAGCTTGAATATGCTTTTAGCGAAGACAATTTCGAAATGGTTTTCCAGCTTTTTATGATTATCTCAAGCAGCCTTGCACAAGTCCACGCAGACGCACTTGCTCAGGAATGTGACAGTTTTATAAACGCCAACAGCGATTTAAGTAATATGCGTAAGGAAAAGGTCAAAGCTTTTATAGATTATTTCTTACCAATGCTTGCTATTTTCTTCGAGGATGTGCATAAGGTACTTTGCGAACTCGAAGTGGATGAGGACGAAAACGCAGCGGAAGCCTCAAAACCGTTAAGTTTTAAAGACAAGCTTCTTACAATCAACGAGTTGGACGCAGATAAAATTAACGCCATGTCAGATGACGAACTTAGTATTTATATCCAAGCTTTAAGTGCTTTTAATGCCGAGTTTGCAGCGCAGGAGAAAGGTCTGAGAAGCTCAATAAAAATTAAGCATTATGTATTTGTGCTGCAATGGCTAAACGCAATGGAGCAGTCACTCACAAAAATAAACGCAACAACCCTTGTATCAAGTTGTCAGAAGCAAATAAACGTAAACAAGGATTTTAATAATATCAGACACGAACGCCTGGAGGTTTTTATAAACTACTTCCTGTCTTCTGTGTCAATGCTCGCTTCCGACATTAAGGCTCTTAATCTTCCCGATAAATTGATGCCCGAGGAAGTTCAGGGCGAGTCTGCTAAACATGCTGCGCCGGACGCCGAACTCCTATCTTCGGGTGCTTCCGAAAATTCCAAAACAATTCTCATAATAAATAAAATGACAATGTTTATGAACAGCATCAAAAACGCACTGAGCGATTTCGGACACAGACTTATAGGTGTAACATCCGCCGAGTCCACGGTAAACTACTTAAAAACCGCAAAACCGGATTTGCTGATTCTTGATGAGGATTTACCTCGCACCGATGTGTTTGTTTTAGTGAAAATTATCCGTGCAACAGGTCAAAAATCACCAATCCTTATCACAACAGGAAATATAACACAGGACAAAATGGTTCAATATATGAAAGCCGGTGTTGCAGATTTCATAATGAAACCAATCACTCCGGGTGAAGTTCAAAAGAAAATTGCAAAACATTTATCATAAGCATAGTCAGCAGGAGAATAAGCGGAGAATGAGAACATGATACTAAATACAATAGTTTTCTTTCTTTCGATTATTCTTTTTGCTGTATTAAGCTATATAACGTGCGGCATCTGGTTTAAAAGCAGACAAACCGCTGAGCTAAAGCTTTTTTTCACATTGGGACTGATGCTCTCGTTTTGGACTTTATTTAACGGAATCAGCTTAATATTAACACAGGAATTATATGAAATAGTTTATCCGTTTTATTTAATACTCGTGTGCTTTTTGCCTACCATATTTTTATGGTACTTTTTATATTTGACTAATTCAAAGCTTACGGAAAAAAAATATTTAGTTCCTATTCTTGCTATATTTCCGCTGACAGATTTTGTTTTATTATTATCAAACCCTTGGCACAAAAAATTAATAACCGGATATAGCGGCTTGCGTCCGCTGGGCGGAGATTTGTTCCCACTCCACATTATAATGAGCTACACGCCTTTATTAATCGGGTTAATTATTTTATTGATTTATATTGTTAAGAATATAAAAAGAATTCCCGCTCTTGCTTTTGTTGGTTTCGGGGTATTTTTGACAATGACTTTTAACGTTATTTATACATTCGGTCTCATCGATTTTGGCTTTGATGTTACACCGTTCACATTTTTAATACTGTTTAGCGGTTTTATCATTTACTCCGCCAAGCTCAAACAGTTTGAATTAAAAGGAACTGCCGAATTAGCCGCTTCAAAAGCAGCATTTGACGAAGCAAATGAATTACAATTGACCAAACTTAATGCTGTCGTCAAAGCTACAAAAATAGGTTTATATGATGTCGGAATAAACAATAATGACTTTTTCCATCCCGATAATACATATGTTTTTACGGATGAGTTCAGAAATATGTTAGGGTATACGAATGAAACCGATTTCCCAAATACATTTGACAGTTGGAAAAGCCGGCTGCATCCCGACGACATAGAAAATGCTATTGTTGACGTAGAAAATCACATATCCGACACAACCGGTAAAACTCCATACGACGCCGAATACCGACTGCTTCGAAAAGATGGCGAGTATGCGTATTTCCGCGCCTGCGGCGAAGCAATCCGCGATAAATACGGCAATACCATCCGTATTGCCGGTGCACTCATGGATATAACGGAAACAAGAAAATCTCTTATAGAAAATGAATTGCAGCTTGCAAAAATTAATCTGATTAACAAAGCAGCAAGAATCGGTTTGTGGGATTTGGAGGTTATTCACGATGACACGATGAATGTTAAAAATGTCATCACATATTCAACCGAGTTTAGGGAAATTTTGGGATACACAGACGAAAACGACTTCCCGAATGTGCTCAGCAGCTTTTACGGTTGCCTGCACCCCGACGATTACCAAATGGTGACCGACAAAATAAATGCTCATATTTTGGACACCACCGGAAAAACTCTCTTTGACACTGAATATCAGGCAAAGAGGAAGGACGGGGAATATATATACATACGTGCCACAGGACAGTCCATCCGTGACGAGAAAGGCAATGCAATCAGAACTCTTGGTACTATAATGGACATTTCCGAGGAGAAAAACACACTTGCTACCACAGAAGCACTACGCAAGCAGGCAGAAGATGCAAATCAATCAAAGAGTGTGTTCCTTGCAAATATGAGTCACGAAATACGTACACCGTTAAACGCTGTAATCGGACTATCAGACTTAATAATAGATACCGATGCCACTTTAAGCTTGGAAAGCCGTTACAGACTGGACCAAATCAACAGTGCAGGGGCAACTCTTTTTAACACGGTAAATAATATTCTAGATATCTCAAAAATCGAAGCAGGGAAGTTCGAGTTAATAACCGCTATGTACGATATTCCCAGTATGATAAATGATGCCGTAACACAGAGCATCATGCACCGCGAGGATAAACCAATCGAGTTTATTTTGCGCCTCAGCGATAACATGCCTACAAATCTTTATGGTGACGAGCTGAGAATAAAACAAATACTTAATAACTTCCTGTCAAATGCTTTTAAATATACATTAAACGGATTTGTCGAGTTTGATATAAGCTTCGCTCAGGAAGGTGAGTCAGTTTGGTTAACCTTTAAAATTCGGGACACGGGAATAGGTATCCGGCAGGAGGATATTGATAATCTGTTTAGCGATTATGTTCAGCTTGATATGTCGTCAAACCGTAATGTTATAGGAACCGGACTCGGTTTGTCTATCGCAAAAAGACTGGTCGACCTGATGGATGGCGAAATAACCGTAGAGAGCGAGTATGGGGTAGGCAGTGTTTTCACCGTAAGTATATTGCAAAAGCACGCTACCGACAATGTCATCGGTCCTGAAGCAGTTGATAGTCTCAAACGCTTGAATTATTACGAACATAAACGCCGGCAGCACGGGCATATTTCGCGGATAAGCCTGCCTTATGCACGGGTGCTTCTTGTTGACGATGTGACCACAAATCTTGATGTAACAAAAGGACTTATGAAACCATACAATATGCAAATTGACTGTGTCCGCAGCGGTCAGGAATCCATCAACGCCATGCTCGACAGTACTGTCCGTTATAATGCGATATTTATGGATCATATGATGCCCGGCATGGACGGAATGGAAGCCATGCAAAGGATTCGTGCGATAGGTACCGATTATGCAAAAAACATCCCTATTATTGCTTTGACAGCAAATGCCATTGTAGGTAATAAGGAAATGTTTTTGCAAAACGGATTTCAAGCGTTTATTTCCAAACCCATCGAAATTGTACATTTGGACTCTGTTATCCGCGAGTGGGTCAGGGATGAAGAACAGGAGAATAATTACCGGTATGCTATTGACAGCGAATTACCAAACCTTGATGATAAAATGAACTGGCAGGCTTTGTATAAAGGTGTTCCGGGACTTGATATAGAAAAAGGACTTGTTCATTTTTACAATGATAAAAATGCATATATCAGTGTTTTGCGTTCTTATGCAAAAAATACTCCGCCACTGCTTGATGCAGCAGAAGATTTTGACAAGGATAATCTGCCGCATTACACTACAATGCTTCACGGAATTAAAGGCTCGAGCGCAGGTATTCATGCAGATAAAATCGCTATTTTTGCCGAGGCATTGGAAAAAGCGGCACGTTCCGGGGATTGTAGTTATATTCTTGCCAATAATAAAAATCTTATTGAAACAACACGAAAATTAATTTATGATATAGAAGTAATGCTTGATGAAATAGATTCCGACAACAGCAGACCAAAAAAAGACAAACCTGATAGCGAAATGTTAAGCAAACTGCACAGTGCCTGCGAAAGCTATGAAATGGATAGCGTTGATGCAGCTCTCGCCGAGTTGGAAGCTTATGAATATGAAAACGCCAAGGACAACGAGTTTATAATATGGCTCAGGGAAAATGTTGAACAATTGAACTTCGAAGAAATTATGAAACGGATCACCGAGGTTTCCGAGACTTTTGTTAATCATTCTCCGGGTAGCCGTTTAGGAGCGTTTTAGGTAGTTTATCGGGTAGTAGGTTAGGTTGCAAAATTGATTGGAGGATCAAAATGGAAGAAAGACGCAAAAAAATTGTTATCGTAGACGACAATGCTTCAAGTTTGTCGCTTGTGAGAAATTTGCTAAAGGATCATTATGAGGTATATCCTGCACCTTCAGCAATAAAACTCTTTACGATTATGGGGAATTTTATCCCCGACCTGGTTCTATTAGACATAGACATGCCGGGAATGACCGGCTACGAGGTCATGCAGGTCATGAACGAAAACCCCCGTTTCAAAGACATTCCAATCATTTTGGTTACAGGCAAAACAGATTTGGAAAGTGAAATCGAAGGCTTTAATTTGGGTGCTGCAGACTATGTGACAAAACCGTTTTCCGGCGGGCTCCTCTTGAGGCGTATAAACAATCTTATGCTTCTTGAAAAGCAGAGATTGGAAATAGAAGAGCTAAAAGCTAAACTCGACGAGAAATAGGGTTTATACCATGCCCGGATATAGTGTAGGTCTTAAAATATAGCAGACAATAATATAAATCACTATAAGACCTATTAATATATGCAAAACATGCTTGTTCTTGAACTTACCGTACAATATATGACAACCCGGCGCGAACACTTTGACAGCTAGCAAGCTCAAGAGACCCCACATAAACGATGTAAATAAACTGATTCTGCCTTGAAGATTCATAAATTTATCCGAATAATCCCAAAGCTTTTGGTGTAAAAATGTTTCGCAGAGCAAAGCTGTCATGTATTCGAGCACTGTCATGCTGATTAAGCCGACTACAAAAAGTAGTATCGGCTTTTTTGCGAGCGGTTTGAAGATTAGTATTAGTAACGCTCCGCCAACTCCATAAACTAATATGAACGGAAATCCCCATATAATCGGGAAGTTTCCTATATATGAGATAAAGAGAATACCTCTGTCTGTCATCGCTCCGGTCTGTATCAGCACAAAAATAGTTTCATAAAACCAGCCGAAAATACCACAAGCAATAAAACAAAACAACAACTCAAATATTGCTTCTTTTTTCAATAGAATAATTTTAATAAGGTTTTTCATCTCGTTTGCCCTTCTCCTTGAACGATATATTTATATGTAGTCATTTCCGGTAAGCCCATTGGACCTCTTGCGTGCATTTTTTGAGTACTGATACCTATTTCTGCTCCAAAGCCAAACATTCCACCATCTGTAAATCTGGTTGATGCATTAACATAAACAACTGCTGCGTCTATTTCATTTGTAAAGCGTTTTGCGGATGCGCGGTTTTTGGTTATTATTGCTTCGGAGTGTTTAGAACCATACCTATTTATGTGCTCTATGGCTTCGTCGATGCTATCGACGATTTTTGTTGAAATTATAAGGTCTAAAAATTCGGTGTAGAAGTCTTCCTCTGTAGCGGTTTTAACCGCTCCTGTTTTTGCTGTGTCCGGTTTCACTGTGTCCAAGTATTTCATAGCTTCCGGACAGGCTCTTATCTCTACATTATGCTCATTTAATGCTTTACAGGCAATAGGCAAAAACTCTTTTGCTATGTCTTTGTGAACCAAAAGTGTTTCTGCTGCATTGCACACACCCGGGCGTTGTGTCTTGGCATTTATTAAGATATCCAAAGCTATTTTGGGGTCGGCAGAGGCATCAACATAAATATGACAATTGCCCGTTCCTGTTTCTATTACCGGTATTGTTGACTCTCTTACAACAGTTTTTATAAGCTCAGCTCCGCCGCGTGGTATAAGAAGGTCTATATATTGGTTCAGCCGCATTAGCTGGACTGCTGCCTCGCGGCTTGTATCTTCAACTAATTGAATAGCAAAATCGGGTCCTTTATTTGCATTTACTGCTCTTGTCAAAGCTTCAACCACTGCTTTGTTTGACGCTTTTGCTTCTCCCGAGCCTCTGAGGATTACAGCATTACCCGTTTTGAAACATATCCCGGCGGCGTCGGCTGTTACATTTGGTCTGGCTTCGTAGATAATACCAATAACTCCGATTGGTACACGAACCTTAGATATTTCTATGTCCTGATTGCCTTTCCATGTGTCTAAGATTTCACCAACCGGGTCTTTTAGAGTTACCAGACTTTCAAGTCCCTCTGCCATATCTTCAACTCTGTCTTTTGTAAGTGTCAGCCTGTCTATAAAGGCAGAAGCGGCATTTTTTTCTTTTGCGGCTTTAACATCAAGCAGATTTGCTGCAAGAATATCGCCTGTACTCTCTCGCAGTGACATTGCCATCTTTAACAGAATTTCGTTTTTCTCATTTGTATCGAGCAGTGCCATTTTTGCTGCTGCTTGCCCGGCTCTTTCACCAAGCAGACAAAGCTCTGATTTTATGTTTTCTACTTTTTCCATACTTTTCCTTATGTTGACCGATGCGGTAAAAACAATGTGCCCGGAGAGCATTGGTCTTGTTTTTCATCATTTTTACCACCGGCTCCATTAGTAAGAAATGTTAGACTGTCGTTATGGCTTCCATTTTTCAAGACCATAGGAATTCCTTGTGAAACAGCAATTTTTGCAGCAGCAATTTTTGTTTTCATGCCGCCGCTTCCGAGCATACTTCCTTCTCCGCCTGCCAAAGCTTCAATCTCCGGTGTTATATCTTCAACTACGGGAATCAGCTCTGCTCCTGTGTCTTTATTCGGGTCGCTATTATACAAACCGTCTATGTCCGAGAGCAACACAAGCAAATCGGCATCCACAAGCCCTGCTACCATAGCCGAAAGAGTATCATTGTCGCCGAATTTTATTTGATCGAAAGCTACCGTATCGTTTTCGTTGATTATTGGCACTGCTCCGTATTCCAATATCCTGCACATGGTAGTTCTTGCATTTATGTTGCGCTGCTTGTCTTCAAAATCGTCTTTTGTCAGTAAAACCTGTGCTACCACAACGCCGTACTCGCTAAAAAACTTTTCATAGATATGCATCAGAATGCCTTGACCTATAGCCGCAAGCGCTTGCTTATCGGTAATTTTCTCAGGTCTTTCATTGATGTTGAGCCTACCCATGCCTGCTCCGACAGCAGCCGAAGTTACGAGCAGGACTTCGCGGCCTTGATTTTTCAAAGCTACCAACTGCCTTGTCAGTTGCTCAATGCTCAGCAGATTCAAATTTCCTGTCTGATGCGTCAAGGTGCTGGTTCCTACCTTAACAACTATTCTCTTTGCATTTTGTAGTTTTTTCCATTCGTCCGGTATGTTCACAGTTTCCGATTTCCTCCGGTTTGATTATGTTGAGAAATAAGGACGTCCATACATCAAAGTGTATTATAGACAATATATCACCGAATCGCAAGCAAAATAAGACAGCAGGATGATTGACATATATTTATTCTATGTATATAATGGCAGATAGCGCAATTAATTTTTAAATGGCTTTTAAAGTTTTGCTTTAAAAGACTATGTGAAGGGAGTTGTTTTTATGTCAAAATTTATGTTCAAGGTGATTTTCACATAACCGAATATCGGGCGCATATATTTATGTGCCGTCTACAAAGTACC
>Ga0123356_10003550_pt1 | contig 16298 bp, 16 predicted proteins | sample TergutEmb28metaG_2_FD_92546 | JGI IMG/M metagenome (GOLD analysis project Ga0123356, IMG submission 92546) | Embiratermes neotenicus P3 segment gut microbial communities from Petit-Saut dam, French Guiana - Emb289 P3 | ecosystem: Host-associated > Arthropoda: Insects > Digestive system > Gut ...
GAGGTCGGCGGTGACGATCTGGACGCCCAGTGGTTCGGCCCGGGTGGCCAGCACGGCCGCGGTCTGCCGGTACAGATCGGCGTCGACCACCAACCGGTTCGACGAACCCCGCGTGGCGCGGTGCATCAACGTCATCGCCTCGGCCGCCGCCGAGGCCTCATCCAGCAGCGAGGCGTTGGCGACGCCGAGGCCGGTCAGTTCGCAGACCATGGTCTGGAAGTTCAGCAGCGCCTCGAGCCGGCCCTGGGAGATCTCCGGCTGGTACGGGGTGTAGGCGGTGTACCAGGCCGGGTTCTCCAGGACGTTGCGGCGGATGACGGCCGGCGTGATCGTGCCGTAGTAGCCAAGGCCGATCATCGACACGCGCGCGGTGTTGCGGGCGGCGAGCCGCCGGAGCTCGGTGAGCGCGTCGGCCTCGGTCAGGGCCGGGGGTAGTCCGGCCAGCGAGGCCGGCGGGACCGCGTGCGGCGGCAGGGCGGCGGTGAGCAGGTCATCGATCGAGGAGTAGCCGAGGGTGGCGAGCATGGCCCGCTGATCCTCGCTGGTCGGCCCGATGTGGCGTGCGGCGAACGCACCGTAGCTGGACGACAGGTGATCGCTGGGCATGGAGCCTCCACGGCCCGGAGGTCCCCGTCTGTCACCGGACTTGGCTCCAGAGCGCCTGTCCCGTCCAGTCCTTGGTGCCTGAGAGGTTCCGGGGATGGTGTTGCCCCTTCGGCGCCCCCGCGTCGTGCTTTGTAAGCCTGCTAGCAGGGAACTCTCCCGGACGGGAAGTATGGCGTTGCAGTGCCCACAATAGCGCAGCGCCCTGGACCGTGCCGCGAGTGGCCGGTCAGCCGGTCTTGCGTGTCGTGCGGCGGGAGGCCAGCTCGTCGGACCCGCCGTCGATCAGGCCGTCTTCGGCGCGGACCGCGGGCAGCTCGGCCAGCTCGCCCGCGACCTCCTGCCAGACCCGGCCGAGCGCGATGGCGAAGACCGCCTGGCCGCCGTTGACGAGGTCGAACACCTCGTCCTTCGACGTGCACTCGTAGACGGACACGCCGTCGCTCATCAGCGTGACCTGGGCGAGGTCCTCGGTTCCCCGGTCGCGCACGTGCTGTACGGCGATCCTGATCTGCTGCAGCGAGATCCCGGTGTCAAGCAGCCGCTTGACCACCCGGAGCACCAGGATGTCGCGGAACCCGTACAGGCGCTGCGAGCCGGAGCCGTGCGCGGCCCGGACGCTGGGCTCAACCAGACCGGTGCGTGCCCAGTAGTCAAGCTGACGGTACGTGATCCCGGCCGCGGCGCAGGCCGTCGGGCCGCGATAGCCGATCTCGGGGCTGCCGTCGAAGACCGCGTCAGCCGCATCTCCGGACCCACCCCTTGTTACCGACACGGCCACCTCCTGTGACTACCCCCGGCAATTGGCACCGTAAGGCGCGGCCACTAGCCGCGTCAACGATCACGCCCGGCGCGTCGCGACATTAATGGGCGAAATCGGCTACCAGGGAGAACGCGCGTCATAACCCCAGGAAAACCCAGGAAATCTAAGGCGGAGCGACCGAAGTCCTCCGGCGAGATCTGGTCGAGGAACTCCCGGAACTTCTCGACCTCGTCCTCCTGCTCGTCGGGGATGGCGACGCCCGCCTCCTCGAGGATCTCGTCGGTCGCGAAGATCGCCGCGCCGGTCCGCAGCGCGAGCGCGATGGAGTCCGAGGGTCTGGCGCTGACCTCCGCGCCGTTGGAGAAGACCAGGTCGGCGTAGAAGATCCCGTCGCGCAGCGAGGTGATCTTGACCGTGCGCAGCTGCACGTTCAGCACCTCGAGCACGTCCTTGAACAGGTCGTGCGTCAGCGGCCGGAGAGACACCATCCCCTGCTGGGCGAACGCGATCGCGGTCGCCTCCACCGCCCCTATCCAGATGGGCAGGTAACGGTCTCCCTGCTCCTCCTTCAGGAGGACGATCGGGCTGTTGGACGGCATCTCGACCCGGACGCCGACGACCTCCATCCGCCGCACTGGAGCTCCGTCCTCGTATGCCGCTCAGCACCGACGTGACGCTAAGCGAACCGAACCAACTCTTCCTGCCAAACTACACCCCTTATCGCCCGGAAGCCGAGCGCAGTCCCGGTGGTGCCGCCCGGGGCATGTCAGTTGGTGTACCCCCGAGTGGTGGCTGTGATGCAAGTCCAGCCTCGGTTAGTCCGTCTTCGACCAAAGTCGCGTGCAGGCGGGCGATGTGCCCGGCAATCTCGTGCGCCGCCCGAAGCGCGGGCTCTCGGCTGCCCTTCTGCCGCGCCAGCGGTGCCACCGCCTGTTCGACGAGCGAGACTTCACGCTCGGCCGCGGCCTTGATCGCCCGCAGGTGCCGTGGCTGGATGCCGTACTCAGCGAGCAGCACCGCGGACCTGACCACCGACAGCGCCTGGCCGTCGTAGGAGCGGGCACGCCGGACCAGGCCGTAGTCTTCGAGTTCGGCGAGCAGCTCCTCGCCCGCGCCCGCCGCGGCGAGCAGTTCGCTTCGCGTCATGGAGATCGCGGGGACCGTTCCCGGTGACCCGTCGCCCGCGCCGGACTCCAGCGCGTCGAGCCGCTCCTTGATCACCCGCAGCGGCAGGTACTCGTCCCGCTGCGCGGTCAGGATGAAGCGGAGCCGCTCGATATCGGCGACCGAGAACCTCCGGTAGCCGGCCGCGGACCGCAGCGGCTGAATCAGCCCCTCGGCTTCAAGGAAGCGGATCTTGGACGGGCTGATGTCGGGGAATTCCGGACTGAGCTCGTCAAGGACCTGCCCGATGCTGACGCCGGCCCTGCTGGTGCCTCCCCTGGCGGCACCGCCCGTCATACGTAGTCCTGCGCCCCAAGTCCGCGGCGCCTGCCGACCTCGCGACTGCGGGTCATGAACAGCAGCCGGAACTTGCCGATCTGAACCTCGTCGCCCCCCAGCAACTCGGCCTCCTCGATCCGCTCGCGGTTCACGTAGGTGCCGTTCAGGCTGCCGACGTCACGCACGATGAACCGGTCGCCGTGCCGGTAGAACTCGGCGTGCCGCCGGGAGACCGTGACGTCGTCGAGGAAGATATCGCTGTCCGGATGCCGCCCGGTCGAGGTGAAGTCGCTGTCGAGCAGGAACCTGGACCCCGCGTTGGGTCCGCGCAGCACGACAAGCAGCGCCGTTCCCGGCGGAAGCGTGTCTGCCGCGGAGTAGTCCGGAGCCGGCTCATCGTAGTACTCGGGCTCTCCGCCGACCGGTGAGATCATCGACGTGGTCTCGCCCGCAACCGCGCCGAAACTGCCGGTCTGCGCGCCCCTGGTCAGCTGCGCGCCGCAGTTGGAGCAGTACCTCGACCCCTCTTGGTTTGGCCGCCCGCAACGTCCGCAGATCATCCCTGTCATAGGTTCGCTCGGCCTCCCCTCTGGGTGAATCGTACCTTCCCGCAACGTCGCGTCCGGTGATGTTGCCAAAGGTACCCGCGCGGATTGCTGCCGGTCTATGCGCCACGAAAACAAACGGCGCAGCCCGCTCACGCGCGCACCGCCGCGTTCCTGACGTCTCCGCCACACAGCCGCTTCACCTCCGGGTCACGCGCACGGTCCGCGCGGGGTCGCGCATACCGGCGCAAACTCGCGATGCCATGTGGCCGACCCAGGCACCGCGAAATGGTACGTCTGCGTAATTAACACAGATTACCTGACTGTGCATCCCCATACTGCCCAACTGCGTGCACTATCACTCCGCAACCAAACGTCGCGCGCCCGTGCGCTCGTTCGCGATCGGGCACGCCCCGGCGGTACGCGGAGTCGTCGTTCCCCGACCCAGGACGTCGCGCGCCCGGAACGATCGCCCCGCGATCGGGCGCGCATCGGGGGGTACGGGGGGTCGTCCCCCCGGGAGATAAGAGCTCCGCCTGCTCCACGATCGACGCCCACTCATCGAGCAGCAGCTGCGCGCTGTCCGCGTCGCCGCCCTCCGCCCACAGATGCGTCACCGCGTCAGAGGGGTCGGGTAGCACGAGCACCCAGCCCCGGTCGGCGTCGACGATCCGCACCCCGTCGGTGGTGTCGACCGGCTTGTCCCCCGCCGCCTCCATCACGGTGCGCATCACCGACCCCTTGGCCGCCCACGGGGTCGGGACCGAGCGGCGCAGCAGGTGCGCCTGCGGGATGCGCGCGTCGATCTGGCTCAGCGTCAGCCGGGTCCGCGCGACGAGCCCGAGCAGCCGCACGAACGCCGCGATGCCGTCGACCGTCCGGCCGAACTCGGGCACCACGAACCCGCCCCGCCCGTCGGCCGCGAAGACGACGTCGTCGCCGGCCGCGGCGTTGGTCAGCGCGTCCTGCGAGGTGGGCGTCCAGGTGACTTGCACGCCGTGGAAGCGGCACACCTGCTCGGCGACCCGGGTCGTGGTCACCGGCAGCGCCACCCGGCCGGTGCGCAGCTCGGCGGCCACCAGGTCCAGGACGACGAGCAGCGCCCGCTCGTCGCTGACAAGTGCGCCCTTCTCGTCGACCAGCTGGATCCGCTCGCCGACCGGGTCGAAGCGGACACCGAACGCCGCCCGCGAGGACGAGACGACCTCGGCGAGGCGCTGCATCCCGGCCCGGTTCTGCGCGACGGTCTGGGTGGGCGTCACCTCGTCCAGCCGGTTGTTCAGCGTGTGCACTTCCACGCCGAGCCGGCCGAGCAGCGTGGGCAGCACGAGCGAAACGGTGCCGCCGGCGCAGTCCGCGACCACCTTCAGCCCGGCCCCGTCGACCCCGTCGAGGTCCACGCAGCGCATCAGCTCATGGGTGTAGAGCTCGACGACGCGCGGCGGGTAGGAGAGCTCGGCGATCTCGCCGGGGAAGGCCCGCCTGAACTCCTGCCGGGAGAAGACCCGCTCGAGCCGCCGCTGCGCGGCTTGTGACAGCTCGGCGCCGCGCTCGTCGAGGAAAATGATGTCGATCGACTGGCTGTCGCCGGGTGTGGTGCGCAGCGCGATCCCGCCGCTGTACTTGCGGCGTGCGGTCTCGAACCGGGCCACCGGCAGGGGTAGCGCCTCCAGGTCCATGACGTTGATCGCCGAGGCGTTCAGCGCGCCCTGCACGGCCCGCTTCAGCGTCCGGGCCGCCCGCGAGACGTCACGCGATGTGGTGACGGTTGACCCCTTCTGCAGCGTGGTCGCGTAGGCCGAGGCCAGCCGGACGGCGAGCTCCGGGGTGACCTCAACGTTGATCAGCCCGGACACGCCGCGCTGCCCGAACAGCGTGCGCTGGCCGCGCGACTCCCAGATCACCGAGTTGTTGACGACCGCGCCCGCCTCGATGGTCTTGAACGGGTACACCTTCACCCCGGCCGAGACGTAGGCCTCGGGCTCGATCACGCACTCGTCGCCGACCACCGCGGTCTCTTCGATCCGCGCCCGGCGCATCACATCGGTGTTCTTGCCGACCACGCAGCCGCGCAGCGTGGTGCCCTGGCCGACGAAGACCCGGTTGTGCACCACCGCGCGGTGGATGAACGCGCCCTCCTTGACCACCACGTTGGCGCCGATCACGCTGTACTCGCGCAGGTGCGCGCCCGCCTCGATCTTGGCGTACTCGCCGACGCAGACCGGCCCGGTGAGCACCGCGTCCGGGTCCACCTCGGCGCCCTCCGCGACCCAGACGCCTGGCGACAGCTCGAACCCGGCGATATCCACCTCGACCCGCTGGTTCAGCACATCGGCCTGCGCCTTGAGGTAGGACTCCAGGGTGCCGACGTCCTCCCAGTACCGGTCGGAGATGTATCCGAAGATGGGAGCGCCGCGCTTCAGCAGCCTCGGGAAGACGTCGTGCGACCAGTCCACCGACTCCTTCGCCGACACCTCGGCAAGGACCTCGGGCTCCATGACGTAGACCCCGGTGTTGACGGTGTCGGAGAACACCTGCCCCCAGGTCGGCTTCTCCAGGAACCGCTGGATCCGCCCGTCATCGTCCGCGATCACGATCCCGAACTCGAGCGGGTCGGGCACCCGGGTCAGCCCGACGGTCACCAGGGCGCCGTTTTCCTTGTGGTAGCGGACCATTTCGGTCAGGTCCATATCGGTGAGCGCGTCACCGGAGATGACCAGGAACGGGTCGTCCCGCAGCGCGTCTTCCGCGTTCTTCACCGAGCCCGCCGTGCCCAGCGGGGTCTCCTCGGTGGCGTACGTCAGCTTCATGCCGACGTCCTCACCGTCGCCGAAGTAGTTCCGCACCATCGCCGCGAGGAACTGGACGGTGACGACGGTCTCCTCGAACCCGTGCTTCTTCAGCAGCCGCAGGACGTGCTCCATGATCGGCCGGTTGACCACCGGCAGCAGCGGCTTGGGCTGGTTGGCGGTCATCGGGCGGAGCCTGGTCCCCTCACCGCCTGCCATCACGACGGCCTTCATGACGTGGCCGCTCCTTTCACCAGGTCCCTGATCTCGGTGACGTACAGCAGCCCCGCCCACCAGTACAGGGCGACCCCCCAGACGGCGAACGCCCATCCGATCACGCGCACGACCTCGGCTGTAATCCCTCCATGCGCCCCCAGGAACAGCAGCGGGAACGCGTACATCAGGCACAAGGTGGCGGCCTTGCCGACGAAGCTCACCTGCAGCGAGCCGTAGTTCGTGCGGCTGCGCAAGACCAGCAGCAACAGCCCGACGAGCAGCTCGCGGCCCACGATGGCGGCGAACAGCCACCACGGGATGATGCCCCGCACCGCCAGGGCGATGATCGTCACCACGATGTACAGCCGGTCCGCGGCCGGATCGAGGGCCTGGCCGAGCTTGCTCTGCTGATTGAGCATTCTGGCCAGCTTCCCATCCAGCCAGTCGCTAATCCCGGCCGCCCCGAGCAACCCGGCCGCGATGATGTCACCGGTGGCGCTGCGCAGGCCGAGCACCAGCCAGAGGAACACGGGAACGCCGGCAAGCCGCAACGCGCTTAGCGCGTTCGGCCAGGTAACAATCCGGTCTCCCACGCTGCGATGGTAATGGAGCCCGCGCCCATCTCAGACAACGGGTGTCGGCGCTGGCGGCAGGCCGGAGAGGAAAATTGCGGCCGGCAACGCCCGCCGCGTGCCCCTCCTGTATCCCGTTGTCACCCCTTCCGCAGCATTCACTGCAAAAGCACGTTGCGACCAGTACCAGCCACCCGAAAGTAATCGTTGGAGTCCCGGATTTAACTTCTAGTCATCTCGAACGGTCCCGTGCTCCGCCCCTCCGCGCTCACTCCCGCGACTGGGCGTGGAGGCGATGGGAGGCATTTCCCGGTTTATCGGCATTTGAAATGCATTATTGTCGCGCGCACTGAATTAACATGCCACCAACCCGGAGCGGGCTGAGCGCGCGGTAAGCGGAAGGCCTCGACGCCGGTGCCGTCCTGTCGCTCCCAGCCGTAGGCCGCGATATACCCCCAGCAGTCGGGCCTGCTGCCGTCGGTGTCAGCGAACGCGTAGGCGTCGGCGAGTTGCCGGGCGGAGACGACCGTGCCGGCCCACCGGCGGGCGCCGGGATCGCTGGCGAGGGCAGCGACGCCACGGCCGATGTAGGCGGGCGACTCCGAGATCGCGAAGCCGGGGACCTTGTCCAGGGCGTCCCGCCAGTTCTCCTCGGCGACCCCGAAGTTTGCCAGCATCTTCTCCGACCGCAGCCAGCCTGGCGTGACGCCGACGGCGGTCACCGGGAGGTCCCGGTCGGCCAATTCCGCGGCGAGGCCCTTAACGATCCGCTCGACGTTCGCCTTCACCAGGTCGTAGAAGAACCCCACGTTCCTCCTGAAGTCGGCGTTCGCCTCCGCGGTGCCGTCGGTCACCTCGACGACAAGGCCGGTGGTCCCCTTTTCCGCCGCGGTCCGCAGCAGCAGCGGCATCGCGGCGCGGGCGGTGATCAGGTGCGTGTGCACCCCCATCTGGAGCATCCGCAGGCCGGCCGGCCAGTCGTGCTCCCAGAGCGGCTGCTCCCATTGCGAGTACCGGTCGCCGCCGAAGATGTCGTTGACGAGGACGTCCAGCCGACCGTGATCCCGTTCGATCGCCGCCACCAGTGCGGCCACCGCCGCCGGGTCCTCGTGGTCGACCACCATCGCGGTGCCCGCGCCGCCCGCGGCGGCGATCAAGTCGCCGGTCTCCTCGATGGTCTCCGGCCTATCCAGCTCCGACGGCCCGCTCGCCCGGCTGCTGCGTCCGGTGGCGTACACGTGGAAGGAGGCGCGCGCCAGTTCGAGGGCGATGCCCCGGCCCGCGCCGCGCGTCGCGCCCGCCACCAGAGCCACTCGGGCCATATGCACAGTAAAGCACTGGCGACGCTTCGTTCGGGGCGGCCGGCTCCGGCGTAAGGTAACTCGTCCATCACGGAATAACCCAGCGGTAACACCACCGTAAGAACTTGGCGTAGGGTTTTTCTTGTGGAGCCTGGTACCTGGGGGGAACAGGCCGGACGGCTTGACACGAGTACCCCGAACGTTGCTCGGATGAGCCACCATTACCTGGGCGGCAGGGAAACCTTCCAGGCCGACAGGGATGCGGCCGAGCGTTCACTCGCCGCGCTACCGCAGTTGCGGGCCTCGGTTTTCGCCACGCGCGCGTTCACCCGCCGCGCGGTGCGCTTCCTGGCCGGCGAGGCCGGCGTCGCCCAGTTCCTCGAACTCGGGGTCGGGCTGCCCGCAAGCGATGCGGTGCACGAGGTGGCACACGAGGTCAACCCGGCGGCACGGGTGGCGTACGTGGACTATGACCCGGTCGTCGTCTCGCACGGCAACGCCTTGCTCGCCCGGCCGGGGTTGTGCATCGTGCTCCAGGCGGACCTGCGCGACCCTGCGCGGCTGCTCGCGCTTCCCGAACTCCGTGCCCACATCGACTTCAGCCTGCCGGTCGCCGTGCTGCTCGTTTCGGTCCTGCACTTCGTGGCCGACGAGGACCGCCCGCACGAGATCATCGCCACCATCAGGGACGCCGTGGCCCCTGGCAGCTACCTGGTGCTGAGCCATGTCAGCCTGGACCTCATCGAGGACAAGACGGCCGCACAGCGCATGCTCGCGGCCTACGACAAGTCATCCGCGCCGCTGTGGCCGCGCACCAGGGACCAGGTCAAGCGGTTCTTCGACGGATTCGACCTGGTCGAGCCCGGTCTGGTGACCAAACCGCAGTGGCGTCCCGTCCCTGGAGAGCCGGCCGGCGACGAGCTGGACATCGGCTGGTGCGGCGTCGGCCGCACGCCGGGATAAATCTCAGGGGTTGCCCGGCATAAATGTCTGGGTTCCGCTCAACGGCGAATCGGGCCACGATAATCCCCGAGGGGAAATCACGTTGAGGGGCGGATGGAATGGCGCGCATCGTTGTTGTCGGCGGCGGCCTGATAGGGCTCGCCACCGCGTTGCTCGTCGCTAAGCAAGGACACGACGTCACGGTCCTGGAACGCGATCCGCAGCCACCGCCCGCCACACCACAGGACGCGTGGGAAAGCTGGGACCGGCCCGGCGTTATGCAATTCCGGCTCGCGCACATCTTGCTCTGCGGCGGCCGGATCGTGCTCGACGAGCACCTGCCCGAGGTGGCGGACGCGCTGCGGAAGGCGGGAGCGGGAAACTACGCCCCCATCACGGGCATGCCACCGTCCATCATGGACCGCTCGCCCCGCCCGGGCGACGAGCGGTTCGTCACGTTCGCCGCGCGCCGCCCGCTGCTGGAGTACGCGATGGCGACCACGGCCGCGGCCGCCGTCGACATCCGTCGCGGCGCGCACGTCACCGGCCTGGTATCCGACGGGCAGCGCCGCGTGACCGGAGTCGAACTGCCCGACGGCGAGCTGACGGCGGACCTCGTCATCGACGCCATGGGCCGCCGCTCAGCGCTGCCCGCGTGGCTCACCGCCATCGGTGCTAGCGCCCCGGCAGAGGAGTCGGAAGACCTGGGGTTCGTCTACTACGGCCGTTTCTTCCGCCCGCCGGCCGGCCAGGAACAGCCGTGGCTCGGCGTCCTCGGCCTGCGGCATTTCGATTGCTATTCCCTCCTGACGCTGCCGTCCGAGGCCGGGACCTGGTCGGTAAGCGTTGTCACCTCCTCAGCCGACCGCGAGCTCCGGGCGCTGCGCGAGGAGGCCGCCTTCACCAGCTTGGTCAGCGCCTGCCCGCTGCACGCGCCCGCGCTCGCCGGAGAACCGGTCACCGGCATGCTCGCCGCGGCCAGCATCCCCGACCGGCGGCGCAACCTCGTCGTGGACGGGGAACCCGTGGCGACCGGAGTGCTCACGGTTGGCGACTCGTGGGCCTGCACCAACCCGTCCCTCGGGCGGGGCATCACGTTCGGCCTCATGCACGCGGTCATCACCGCCGAGGCCGTGGCCGAGCACCTGGCCGACCCCCGCGCTCTGGCCCTCGCCCAGGACCGGTTGACGCGGGAGCGGCTCCTGCCGTGGTACGAATCGACCTCGCGGGAAGACAGGCGGCGGGTAGCCGACATCGCCGCGGTCGTCGCGGGCCGACCGCCCGAGGCACCCGATGCGGTGAGCGCGCTGATCCGGGATATGGCCGTCGGGATGATGGTGGACCCCGGCATCTTCCGCGCGTACCTGGAGTCGAGGCTCGCGCTGTCGCGGCCAGAGGAGATTCTGGCCCGGCCCGGATTCGCCGAGCGGGCCAGGGAGGTGGCGGCCAGCCAGCCGCCCGCCGGGCCAGCGGGCAAGCCTGGCCCCGACCGCGCCGAACTGCTAAGGATGATCGCATGATCGTGAGCGCGAACGGCGTGGAACTCTATGTCGAGGTACACGGCGATGGCGACCCCGTGCTGCTGCTCCACGGGTGGCCCGACTCGGCCGACCTGTGGCGCGCTCAGGTTCCGGCCCTGACCGCCCACGGTTTCCGGGTCATCACCCCGGACCTGCGCGGCTTCGGCCGTTCCTCTCGCCCGGAGGCCACCGACAGCTACCTGCTCCGGCACTCCATCGCCGACGTCGCGGCGATCCTCGACGCGACAGTGCCACCCGATGTCACTGGCGCGCCGACGGCGCACGTCGTCGGGCACGACTGGGGCGCCGCGGTGGCCTGGCTCACCGCGATGTACCTGCCCGACCGGGTCCGCTCGCTGACGGCGCTCTCGGTGGCGCACATCGGGGTGCCGGTCACCATGCGCCAGCGCGAGATGGCCTGGTATCAGCTGCTCTTCCAGTTCGAAGAGGTCGCGGAGGCCACGCTACGGTACGACGACTGGGCGGCACTGCGGGAGTTCGCGCCCGGCTACGCCGACATCGACCGCGCGATCGAGAACCTGTCCCGTCCCGGCGCGCTCACCGCGTCCCTGCAGTGGTACCGCGCGAACCTGGCCCCGCGCATGCCTGGGCCCCGGCCGCAATACCCCCCGGTGTCGGCGCCCACCCTCGGCATCTGGTCCGACGGCGACCGCTACCTGGACGGCGCCCGGATGCGCGCCTCCGGCGACCTCGTGCGGGGCCCATGGCGGTACGCGGAGATCTCGGGGGCGACGCACTGGATCCCGCTCGACGCCCCCGCCGAGCTCAACGCCCTGCTCACGGAGTGGCTGAGCCAGCACTTACCGCCCCGGGTAACCAGGGCCGGGCGGGGCGTTAAGTGGCCGTTTACCTAGTGACAGTGGTCTGCCCGGCCGGGGCCGCCGCCAGCGTTTCCGAGGTCGTCGGAGCGCCCGAACTCATTGACTGCCGTCGGGCGTCCAGTCGATGAGGTGCTGCTGGTTATCCGCTTCGACCTCCACGTCCAGGGCCTGGATGATGCGAGCGACGGCCTCGTACTGGCTGACGACCACAATGAGCTCGAGGGTGCCCGGCAGCCCCAGTTCGGCTTCCAGCTCGCAGAACAGGTCGGCTGTCACGGCCAGCTGGTGGACCGCCTCGGCAGTTGCGAGGGCCAGCCGCTCGGCCGGGCCGAAAGCTGCCGATTCGCGCCAGGCCGCAAGCGCGGCCAGCTGTTCCGCCGTGGCTCCGGCATGCAGGGCCATCGGGCGGTGGTGGCTCCACTCGTAGGCTGAGCCGACCAGCTGTGACAGCCGGAGGACCGCCAGCTCGCGCAGTCGCGGCGGGCACTGTTCCCTGCCCTGCAACGCCTGCGTAAATGCCCGATGGGCCATCATCAGCCCTGGCACGTTCGCCAGTGCCCGGAAGATGTCCGACGGATCGCGTCCTTCATCCTTGAACGTGTCGAAGATGCCGGCTGCCCGCGCCGCCTCGTCGTCATCCTGAACAAGCGGAACTCGTGCCATCCGCCCATTCTGGCATCCGGGTGGGAAAATACAGTGCCAGCGAAAGCGCAAAGGGGATAAAGAGTGACCGATGCGGTAGCAGCGGCGCCCATCATCGCGGTTGCCAGCGGCAAGGGCGGGGTCGGCAAGACCACGGTGGCGGTCAACCTCGCACTCGCTCTGACCGCGGCGGGCAGGCGGGTCGGTCTCGTCGACGCGGATCTCTACGGTCCCGATATTCCGCGCATGATGGGGCTGCGCAGGCGGGCCGCCAGTTCCGGCGTGACGGTGTACGCCAGGCGGGGGGTAGGTGGCGCGCGCCTGGAGGCGGTCAGCCGGCACGGCGTCCAGCTCGCCTCGGCCGGCTTCCTGATCGGGGAAGCGCAGGCACTCGGCGTCCACGCCGGGCTGGCTCAGGCGATCGTGTCGCGGCTCATCACCCAGACCGACTGGGCGGAGGACACCGATTGCCTTCTCGTCGACCTGCCGCCGGGGACCGCTGACATCCAGCAGCTGGTGTTCGGACAGCGCGGGCGCAAGGTGATCGTCGTTGTTGTTGTCACGCCGCAGGTAGTAGCCCACCAGGACGTCCGCCGGCTGGTCGCCGACCTGGAGCGGCATCCGGCGGTGACCGCTGGCGGGATAGAGAACATGAGCGGCTTCACCTGCCCGTGCTGCGGCGTCACCTCACCGCTGTTCCCCACTGCCCCGGAGGAGGAGAGTATCTGGGCACAGCTCAGCCGGCTGGCCAGCATCCCGTTCAGCGCCCAGGCCGCCGCCGATGCGGACCAGGGCCGGCCGGTCATGGTCACTCGAAGCGTGCCGGAACAGGTAAGCGCGTATGAAGCCGCCGCCGCCCAGGTGCTCCGCTTCCTCGACTAGCCGCTACATCAGCTGTCGAAGTCGTACTCACCCCGGCGGAGCTGGACTATCCGGTAGCGCTGCTGGCGGACCAGCTTGCGCACCTGCTGTACGCCGCTGAAGCCCGCGATCACCACGGCCGCGCCCGCCGCCAGGATCGACGCACCGAACAGCGCGAGCCCGCCAATGACGTGCCCCAGCAGCATCAAGATCACGCCGACGACGAACGCCACCGGTACCGCCGCCACCAAGAGCACGGCGAGCACCCCGAGGGCGATCACCGCCTTGGCCTGCCAGCCCATCGTCCCCGTCGTCCGGTTCGAGTACCAGACCGCCATGTCGCTTCCCTTCGCCAGTCCAGTCAATAGTCAAGATATGTCGCGTCTGGACCGGATGCAAGAGAAATATCCCGGCCCGTCGCCAACCTGAGCGCCGCCCCCCGCGTCAAATGCGCGACAGTCAGTACAACAAGAGCGGGGAGAAAACCTATGTCACTCAGGGCTGCATGGCCCATCACAGTCGCGGCCGGTGCCGCGGGACTGCTCGCGCTTGGCACCGTGGCGGCAACCGCCGCCACGACAGGCGCACGGCCGGCGACGGCACAGAAGTGGCGCATCACGACGTCAGTAAAGACGAACGGCACCGCTGACTTCACCGCCGTGGTCGCCACCGGCAAGACGACCGGCTGGGCATTCGACGGGACCGGCTTCGATTCCGCGCCGATCGCTTACCAGCTAAGCGGCGGCAAGTGGAAGAAGGCGTCGTTCCCCGGCAAGAAGAACGAGGAGGTCATCACCGCCGCGGCCACTTCCCCATCGAACGTGTGGGCCTTCACCCAGGGCTTCGGCGCCCCGTCCCGCGTACTTCACTACAACGGGCACACCTGGTCGGTGGTCAAGGCCTTCAGCGCCGCCGACCAGATCGAGGACGCCTCAGTGGTGGCCGCGAACGACGTGTGGGTGTTCGGCGGCGTGGTCTACTCCAACCAGCCAGGGCTTGGCGTCTGGCACTACAACGGGTCGAAGTGGACCCAGTTGAGCAAAACCATCCAGGGTGGGAGTGCGCTGTCCGCCAGCAACGTCTGGGGGTTCCAAGGGGTCAACGTCGAGCACTGGAACGGCGTCAGGTGGACCGCCACCTCGGTTAAGTCGCTGCTGCCGACCCAGAGCAAGCAGAAGCTCAACCACCCCGCACTCGTCGGCATCCTCGCACTTTCCGCGAAGAACGTGTACGCGATCGGTAACGGCTTCCAGGAGGACGAGGGCGGCCCGGTCGTGGTCCTCCATTACAACGGGTCGAAGTGGACTAGGGTCTCGCCGCAGGGGCAATTCGGCTTCGGCCCCGGCGCCGGGGGCAGCGACGGCCCGGAGTTCAGCTCGGACGGCAGCGGCGGGCTGTGGCTGCCGATGATGGGCCCGATTGAAAGCAGCGGGTTCCTGCTTCACTTCGCAGCAGGCAAGCTGACCGTAGCCGCGCTCCCCGTCGCAAACTCGAAGATCACGATCTCGGCGGTGTCCCGGATCCCCGGCACCACGCAGCAGCTGGCAGGCGGCTTCACCCACGCGAGCGGGAACCTCGGCGGTAACCCCGTCGCGGTGCTGTTGAAGTACAGCTGAGCTCCTCAAGTAGAGCTGAGCTGCTGAAGTACGGCTGGCGTCCAGCGTCGGGCTGACGCGCCCGCCGCGGACGGCGTTGGCGGCTGGGTCCCCCGGGCTCAGCCGCCGACGCGGGTCGCCTCGCCGAGGATGGCGATCAGAGCTGCCACCGCGTCGGCGGCGTCCGGGCCGTCGGCGGTCACCGTGACCTGCTGGCCGTTCGTCGCCCCGAGCCCCATCACGCCGAGCACGCTCTTGGCGTCGACAGTCTTCGTCCCTGCGGTGACCGACACGGCGGAGGCGAACCGCCCGGCCGCGACCGCGAGCACGCCCGCCGGGCGGGCGTGCAAGTCGCCGGTGAGCGTGATCGACTCAGAGCTTGCGGGCATCCCGTGCCTCCTCCGCGGCCTTCGCGACCGCCATCAGGTCCGCGCCAACGGCGGCGGCGACCGTGGCCGCGACCGCACCCTCGACAAACGGCGCGTCCGCGATCGTCACGGCCGCGTCCGGTTGCTCCGCGAGCAGCGCCCGCACGGTCAGCACCGCAGAGCCGAGGTCGGGCAGCACCAGCACGCCCGCACCCGACTCGGCGCGCGCAAGCGCCGCTTCCACCTTGGCCGCGCTGGTGCCAAGCTCGCCGTCATCCGTACCGCCCGCTGCGACAATGGTCACGGTCCCTCCGCTGACCTGCCCCGCCAGTTCCGCCACGCCCTCGGCGAGCTGGGAACTATGTGAAACCAGCACGATCCCTACCTGTGGCGTTGGCCTAGTCCGCATCGCGGACTACCACCTTCGTGTCGGTGCGGGTGACCCAGTCCGCCACCTTCCTGACGTTTGCCGCGCCAACGCTCACCGTGCGCACGCCCAGGCCGAGCAACAGCGGCAGCACCGACTCGTCGGCAGCGGCATCGCCGCAGACGGACAGCCCGATGCCCGCGTCCCCGGCCGCGCGGGTCACCTGCGCGATGGCAGAAAGCACGGGTCGTTCAGAAGCGTCAGAAGGCCGGAGCGCGGCCCGGGCGCGGAGCAGAACATCAGCGGTCAGATCGTTCGTCCCGATGGAGAAAAAGTCCACGCGCGCGGCGAAGTCGACGGCGGCGGCCGCCGTGGTGGCCAGCTCCACCATCATGCCGAACGGCGGGACGTCCACACGTGCTTGCTTCGACGCCTCCGTCAGCTCGCGCCTGACGTGCTCCACCTCCTCCAGCGAGCGCACCATCGGGATCATGATCTCGAGGTCGGTGCCCGTCCCGGCCTCGAGGATCGCCGCGAGCTGTGCGGCGAGGGCACCAGGCGCGTCAAGGAAGGCGCGCAGCCCTTCGGCACCGGGAAAGGGCGGCACCTTGTCGCCAGTGAAGTCAAGCAGCCGCACAACCGCGCGCCTGCCTCGAAGGCAGGCAAGGATCGGCGTGAGCTGAGCCAGGTGTCCCTCCCGTGACGGCCAGCCAGTGGCGAGGGTAAACGGGATCTCAGTGCGGAGCAGACCCACGCCGGCCGCACCGTTGGCGAGGCCGAGCCGGGTCTCCGCCGCGGACGCGACGTTGCACAGCACCGTGACGAGCTCCCCGTCAGCCGTCGCGACCTGCCCTTGACCAGTCGTCAACGGGAACGACTCGACGGCTGGCGTTGCCGCGGCACCGCGGCCAAGTTTCGCAGCCACCTCA
>Ga0123356_10003551_pt1 | contig 16296 bp, 20 predicted proteins | sample TergutEmb28metaG_2_FD_92546 | JGI IMG/M metagenome (GOLD analysis project Ga0123356, IMG submission 92546) | Embiratermes neotenicus P3 segment gut microbial communities from Petit-Saut dam, French Guiana - Emb289 P3 | ecosystem: Host-associated > Arthropoda: Insects > Digestive system > Gut ...
TAGCTTTTAGCTGCTCCCAGTTCTGTGCAAGCAGCAAAATGTTTTTGATGGTGATTTTGACTTGTCGCTGCCCTTCAGAAAGAAGGGCAGCTCAATTATATAAATTCGTTAACAATAAAAAACTCCTACATCGACAACATTATTGGCGGTATAGCAGAGTTCACTCTTGAAACAACGCTTTTATTAATTGGATTTAAAGATACTCAAGCACAGCTTACAGAAATCACAGAAAACAGCACAAACGATTTCAGAGGGGTAGATTTCCACGCCATAGGAAGCGGCTCAATGCAAGCCCTAAACACACTTCTATTTCAACGCCACAGCAAAAATGATTCCTTAGTACCTACAGTTTACAATGTGTATAAGGCCAAAAGAAATGCTGAGGTAGCCATTGGTGTTGGCAGAGAAACAGATTTACTAGTGCTTACTCAAACCAAACTCTACAAAATAGACGGCAATCTTATGAAAATATTAGCTCGGGTCTATGATAAAGAACTGCAATTCGGCAAAACGAACAAAAACATTAATGAAGCTCTTACAAAGTTTCCATTTATGTAGAGGAGACCGCTCGATGAAACAAATAAAGAAAAAGAAGAAATATGATCCAGCGGTTTATGGCAAACGCCGAGCAGAACTGTTACAAAAAATCAGTGAAGACAGAAAATACTTCAGGGCAGCCACTATAACAGACAGCGAAGTACTGCGCCAAAGGGTACTAAAAGATATTAAAGAAGGACGCCTCACAACAACCAAACCATAAACACACCTTATTTTGACCCACTCTCTTGTTAGGTAACAAAAAGGAAAGAAAGTTATGTTTTTGGTTCCGCTAACGCTTTATAGAGCAGACCAGCGAAGCCAAAGATAATAAACGAAATCCCCACGGGGCCAGCCAAAGGAATCAACGCCGCATACAACGAACCCACAATAAACCAGAGCACAATGAGCACTGTCAAGTTCTGGTAACGTATGTACAAGGCAATGCTGATAATCAAGACCAAGATGTAGAAGAATGATCCGCCTAAACTGTAAGTCCAGCAACCCAATATGAAGCCTGCAAAGTCCCAGGCTAAGAGAGGCTGCCAAAGCGAGGTAGTATCGATGCTCCAGGTCCACACTGGGTTGGGTACGGGGTCTTGGGGATTAGGCGAGGGAGTAACAGGCGGAACAGGCGAAGGCGTAGGCAATGCCGCATCAGCACCCCTTATTATATACCACATCTTAAGCGCCGGATCAGTCGCATTGACTTGCCCGCCCCTAAACTGATACATAGACACAGCATCAGCAGTACTATTCTGCACAACCACCTGCAAACAAGGCGGCACATCATCAAAATTACTCAAAAAATTATTATTAGCCGCAATAACAAGCAAATAATCACCACTCAACTGCAAAGTACCATCAAAATAAAACGTCAACTCAGCCACATTAGTTGAAATAGTATTAAACAACACAGGCACACTAACAGCTATTAAATTAAACCCCGAGGGATCATAAGACGTAGCAATACCAGCCACCATCTCCCCATTAGTTGGAATAGAACCCAACCGATTAACCTTAACAGTAACACTGGTTAAGAATTTTCCCGAAGCCGTAGAAAAACTCTGCAGCAAAGCAGAATTAGCCGTCGACACATCCAAACGCCCAGTAGCAATGGAAATTTTCTGAGACGTATCATCAAACACATTCTCAACCACAACCCCGCCTGAAGGAGGAGGAGTTACCTCAGGAATTGGTGTAGGAGTGGGAGTGGGTGCTGTTTCAGGGGTTGCGAAAAGAGAAAAAGTCATATTCCGATTCACCAAAACACTCCAGGAAGTTCCAAATCCACGTGTAACACCTGAGCTGCGCAAAGTATTGGGATTAGAAACCGAGAAATCATTACATTGAATAAACCCAAAAGTACCCGATGCCGAATTAACTATCTCAAAGGTAATATAATATTCCTGATTGGCAAGCAAACGAACATTATCATAATAAAAAGTGACATCCGACCAACTTCCAGACGAAACAGTATTATAATTTACACTATTAGAAGACTCCGCAATTAACGAACCAACCGCAACACCATCAAAAGCATATATTTTCGAACTAACCACACCCGTAACCGCAGAAGTATACCGATTAGATTTAAACACCACACGATCAATAACTACATAATCCTCAGTATAGAATTGAACCCCCACAACTTTTCGAGTCGAACTAATAGCCACCTCCAAGTTAGCCGCTGCTATGGTAGTAGGATTACAATATGCGTAAGCATTTGTTGGCGGAGGCGGCGGGGTGGGAGTTGGAGTTGGCGGTCTAGGCGTTGGAGTGATTGTCGGAGCTGATGTAGGCGTGGGAGTGGGGGTGGGTGCTGTACCTATGGTACCATATAGCACAAAGGGTATGTTGCTGCTGTTGATGGTCCAGGTGCCGCCTGAAGTACGAAACATCGTTCGTATATAAGTTAACTCACCGCTATAGGACGTAGAAGAATAACTGATAATATTTACACCCTCATTGGGCGATGCAGCGCCCACTAAGCTAAAAACTATCCAATACATTCCCGCGGGCAAAACTTGGCTATTAATATTTAATGTAACTGTGGTAACTGCGGCAGGCAGATCATTATACGTATATAGAAAACTTTGCAGCTCAGTACCGGGCCTATCAAAATTAGGATCTTGCGCACAGATTGAAAGTTTTAGCTGCCCACTCCATGTGCTGAGGCGCTGCAGAGTAAGTTGGATGCTGTCATATGACCGATCGGATTGTGTGCGTGTCACAAACGATAAACTATCTAGCAGACCTAAGCCGCTTCCACGAACCACATTCCCAGTAGATTGGCCGGTGCCCGTAACAGTATTAAAAGGTAAACTTTGCGCCGCAGTGGTTTCAGCAGAAAACAAACTCAAACCCACAAAAGACAAAATAATAAGAACCGTAGTTAGCTGCTTGAACCCAGCTTTGTTTAGTAGTATATTTTTAGTATTCATTGAGGGGTCTCCCGCTGATTAATTCAATTACAAAGGAAAACATGAGCCAGCTCCAAATCCCCACCAGTGCAATATCAAATGCCAACACAACATTTGATGCCACAGGATCCAAAGGAAAAGCACTGCTTAATTGCAATATAAGCATAGGAAACCCAGCCACCAGACTAAGCATCGTGGTAAAATACCAGGGAATAGAGCCCATAATATCTCCAATCACACCCAATAGTGTGGGTGGATCACGTGTACTCCAGGCTTCAGCGACCTCTCCCGCATCACCATACTGCACTGCCGCAGAGTTAAGATCCTGCGCAGGAGTAGAGATGGTACTAAACAAATCAATGACGCCTAAGCCCTGCAATGCAGTAACCAATCCCATGGCCGCATTTATGCACACAAAGATGAGCAATAGTTGGGCTTGGATTCTCATGTTAGCCGCCCCTCCGCTTCCAAAATGTGATGCCCAATAGTATGAGAAGGCAAAAGGCCGCAACAAAGACACCTGAATTAAGGGTCAGCCAGCCAATCCACCACAACATAATAGATACTGCTATGCCTGCAAAGGTACCCAAATAGGCGTTAATAGCACTAAATACTCCAAACACTACCAAAATGATTATGGCCGCTACAATCTGCTCCGAGGGAATGCCCATAAAGTTACCAAATACTGCCAGATCAATACGGGGTGAGTTGGCAGAGGAATCCCCGCCTATGGTTTGCTTAAAGGTGAGTTGGCCAAAAACTGTATGGTTAACTTGCGCAGTTAGAAAATATACTGCCGAGGGTGAAACGTCAATCCATAGGTCACTAAAACTTGTGGTGTCTTCATGTAGTATGGTAAAGACTATGTTGTCTTGTTGGTCAGTGATGTCATATGTTACGCTTATGGTTCCGCCTAAGAGGTCTTCGTAGTTTACTCGGATGGTGTCGGGGCTGGGTTTGTTGGCGGTTAGGTGTACGTATTGGTATTGCCATATTGTTTCTTGGGGGAAACTCATGGGAGAGATGGTGAGGGTGATTACGCTTGAGGTTATGGCTACGTTGCCAAAGGTGAAGGTGGTTCCGTCGGAAAATATGAGGGTTAGGCGGTATACGCTCTCAGGTCTTAGAGTTAGCAGGGCGGTGTTGGTAGAATCGATGGGGCTTTTGGCTGCAATTGCTGGGGTTCCTTGGACGCTTAATAGTTCGGCTTGTACGAATAGTCCGGGGTTGACACCTCCTAGTGTGCGTATTATAAATGATATGGGCTGCAGGTTGGGCAGTGAGGAGTAGATGGTATAGTTGCCGCTGTATTCGTTTTGGTCTAGCCAGTATTGGCGTGTGACGTTGTAGCCGTAATAGTTGGAGAGATCGTAGATGAAGTATAGGGGTTGGGCGTTTGTTGTGTAGGTGTAGGGGCTGCCGTTGGCGGGTGTGATAAAGTTGTCGGGGGCATGGTTGGCTGTGGCTGGGTATATGACGGTTACGTTGGCGCCGGTGTTGACGGGGGTTAGTCTGGTTTCGTCGATGAGGCCTTGGAAGGTGTAGGTGTAGGTAGTTTGTGCCTCAGCTGATGACAGCGTTATAATTGGAAGTACAAACGCCAACAGCAGCATTGTGATTAGAAGTAGGTTAGCGTTTTTTGACAAGTACGCACCATCCCTTTCCATCGTTGTCTTTTACGAAAATTGCTTTGACTTGTTTGCCGTCGACTCCGCCGATGTCGACTTGTAGTGCAACCAGTACTTCTAAGGTGGTTTTGTTGCCCATGCCGATTTTGGCGGCTTGGTCTTTAGCTATTTCTCCTGCGGCTTCTGCTGAGAGCTTCTCTGCTCTTAGGGAGATGTCGGGCAATGTGTGGCGGAATTGGTATTCACTGACCACTGTACCAGCTCTCCGTGTCGTTGCGTGTACCAAAGATCAAGAACCATAGTACATAGAATGCTATGAGGACTGGTCCCCAGAGTACGCTTAAGAATTTAGTCATAGACAGTGCGGTGTCTGCCTGCAAAAGTCCCATGCCGTGGAGAAAGTTGGTTGCTATGGCTATGATGCTATATGCTAAGGGTTGGGTAACATACCACGCGATGGCTGTGATGGTGCATAGTGCCAGGCAGACTAGGGCGGCAAAAACCGGATTCAATGCATCGCCGCCTCCCTCTTTTTTACTGCATCAACACTAATTTTATCTTTGCATAACCCAAACAGACCCAGCACCCCAACCCCAGTCATTATATGCGAAAAAATGGCTAGAAGATACACTGATTCTTTCAGACCAATCATCAATCCAGCCACACCCAGTATAACAAAAGTTAGAGATACCAAGAAAACCCCGCAGTTTATTTTAGCTGTCTCTACGGCTGTTGTCAAGTCAGGCCCCTCCGAAGTAGACTTGGCGTTGCGTATACTGCCACACCCAAATAGCCAAAGCAAATATGCCGATGACTAGAAAACCCATGAAAACGACCGTTATGAATTGGTCTGCAGTTATGATGGCATTATCTACCAGGTTCAGCTGGGTCATAATTGTGCGTGATACGGCCTGAGTGACCCCAACTACCTGGGTGACGGTGAACCAAGCAACCGCAACCACCACTAAGTACACTATTATAGTTGCTAACTGGTAAGCAAAATTCCCCAGTTTGAAATACGGATTGTAAACTAACGGCGTCTGCGCCGTCTACGGTTTCCTCCACGTTTTGGGTTTCCTTGACTGGGACCTGCAAAACTGATGTGGCCGCCTCGGCTCTGACCGCCGCCGCCAAAACTTATGCTTTCTCGGCGCTGATGATTACCAGCAAAAGACACATGCTCGCGTCTGCTGTTTGCGCCATAGCTTATGTATTCCCCGCCCCGGCGGTCATAACTGATATGCTCCCCACGCGAACGATTGCCAGTATTTTGGGGACGACTGCCGCTATTTTGCGAACGATTATCCCTATTTTGGGGTCCGTTTAGGAGCGGGCTGGTCTGGGTATTGCGGCGTACCCGTGCACCATAGCGTTCTCCTGCATCTACAGCTTTACCTGCCGCATGCCCAACCGAGGACACCGCAGACCGTGCACCCCGATACACCTTACCCGCATTCTCTTTTGTGACTGCATTTTTCGCATTAGTTTTAATACGACGTGCCGCCTCACGAAACACCATTAATTTTGCCTCCTTTTACGTCTCCCGCTTTTCTTGGTACTTTTCTTTTTAGCTGAAGCGTTACGTTTACGGGTGACCGGCTTAGACCGTTTGGGGGTAAGAGAACCTAGCAGATTAACGCGTCTTTGTTTGACACCGATTTGGTTAAGCAGATCATCAGGCAAAGGTATGGGATGTTTTTTCTTAGCTACATGGCCTCGGCGTGTACCAAAATGTTTCTGGCTGGAACCGCCTGGAATACCCGGCAGCCACAACGCTGGGAAAGGCAACCCCCTAGAAGGACTAACTATAGGCCGTCCAAAATCCAACAAAGACTCCTGCGTAACAGACGTACGCTGAGATTGATCTAACCTCAAAGCCTGATCTAACCGGCTCATCTGCCCCTGTGATTGAGCCGCATCCTGCATCTCCACCAAAGCCAACACGGAATCATTAAGGGTTAACTGGGGTTCGCGTGAGTACGTTGGTGTAGGATAAGTATAACCCGGCAGACGATTCAGACCCACAATGTTACCCAGACTTAAATCATTTAACTCTAAAACATTAGACGCAACCTCGGGAAGCATATTACGCATAGCCGAGTTAGTATCCAATACTTCCCGCTGCGAATAACCCAAACGATTACCCTGAGCAACCTCATAACGATCTAATCCCCGCTGCTGCACCAATCGCCGTTGAGCCTTAGAATAAAGCATACCGCCCACTACCCCCATTAACGGATTCTCACCCACACCTTGGATAGTTGTCATACCCACAACATTACCAAACGGCGACGCATTTTCTTGAGTTGCAGTTTGCTGGGTACTAAGAACCGCTTCGACACCACCCCGTCTGGTACCTCTGCCGCCATCAGCACTAGCACTTGGACGGCCAGCTTCAGAGCCCACATAATTAGCTGCAGGCACATAATTGGTTGCATCAACATTGAAACCATATGCTTGATCACGAGCATCACGCGCTGGGGGGTCAAATTCCTCAGATGTACCCAGATTTTCATATCCCCAAATGGCACGTTCCACATCACGCTGATCCCGTGCCGCATCAGCTAATGCTCTTCGCTGTTGAGGGGACAAATCCTTGAGAAACTCGGGGTCATAACCTTCAGTGGGATTGTTGTGGGCATATTGGTAACGTTCCATTGTCTCACGTGAAGAAAGCCCCATGCCTCGGCGTATTCCCGCATCAACCCAAAGCCGGCGTCCCCCAGTTATGGGGTCTCGGGTATGGATACTCAGATAGGTTTTGCCGCCCACAATAGTATCTACTACATTTTTCCCTCGGCTGCCCATAGCAGACAAACTTAGATGCAGGCTTGCTCTGCTGGGAAAACCCCTGCTGACAAATAGTTTTTCTGTTGGGCTTGCGGCGGCTATCTCAGACGAGCTGGGTAAGCCTTTGCCCCATTTATTTTTAGGCGCAGAAAACTCGTGCAGTCCGCGCTCTAAAGAAAGTGCTAAACGTAGATTGTATTTGCCTAAGCGTAACTTGCTGCCTAGCCACGCTAAGGGTTCCAATGTATCATACACCTCACCTTTAGCGCCTAGGCTGCTTTGGTTTGGGCTTTTTCCACCTAGGGCGCGGCTTTTATAGTAGAGTTCGTATTCGGGGTTGAAGTGTCCGGTGATTTGTACAGCTGAGTAGTTGCTCCAGAATATGGTTTTTTCTGTGAGTGAGGTGTTGTTTGTGCTGCTAAGGGTGTCTAGCTGTATTTTGTCTTGGAGGGTTAGTTTGTTTGTGAAGCTGAGGGTTTCGCGTGTTATGGGTAAATCGGTTTCGCCGCCTTTGACGTTAACGGTTTCCTGCATTACTGTTGAGGGCTTTTGTGTTACAAGGGATAGGTCTGTTGCGGGTGGTGCAGGGGGATTGAGGGCGTTGTCGAGTATGGTTGTTTCGGGTTTGCCTGAGGGGGAGGTTATGCCTAAGTCGAAATTTTCGGGATTGTTTACTAGTTCGTTGGTTACGCCTAATTCGCCTAGGGGTGAGTTGGGTTTGATTTCTTTTGCTGGTGATGTGATGGGGAGTGTAACTTTTTCTGGGGTGCTGATTTCGGTGTTGGTGTTTGTTAGGCTGCTTTCTTTGGGTGTACTTGTTAGGTATGCGGTGTCTGTGGGGGTTGTAACTGTGGGGATGTCTAAGCCGCGGTTAACTGGGGTGTTGGTGATTTCGAGAAATGAGGTGCTGGGTTTGCCGGCAACGACGGATATTACGCTGCCGGGCAACGATATTTCTGCGGGTACTTCGCCTCGTAGTGAACCTGTGCTGCGTCCGTCTAGGGAGAAGGTGGTCATCTCTTGGCTTGTGCCGCCTAATTTTAGGCGGTCGATGTTAAAGTTGTCAAAGGCTTCTCTGACGCTTGGCGATACACGCTCAATTGTTGTGTAGGTTTCTAGGTAGCCTTTGCCGTATGTGTTGGTGCTTTTGTGGCCTTGGCCTTCGCCTAGATTTAGGAGGCTGGTTTCGCGGGTGCCATATTCATTGTATAGGTTGGCTCGGTCTACGCCGGTTCGGGGGCCGTAACGAATATCGACTAGTTTGCTTCCGGCCATGAATGCTAAGGTGATGCCGCCCGCGATCACCGCAGAGCGCAACGCGCTGGAAGTATCGCGTGTAATGGCATAATCTACTCCGCCTCCAAATGCAGCCATTAACCCAGGCCGACCAACCCAACCACCAAAACCAGTACCCGTAGATAGCCCATAACCAAAACGAATTAACCCAGCGCCAACGCGATTACCAGAAACACTAGATAAAGTCATTTCTGGTATATTATAAATCGCTTTAGCACCAAGTTGATTACCCGCACGCATAAAGCCATACCCGCCGTATCGAAATAGGTCTTCTGCTGCTCCGGCGAAGTTTATTCCCCATACGCCGCCCATAAATAATTCATAGGGTGAACCAACTTCGCCTTTAGTTAAGTAATTCATTCCAGCAGTTAACCCAACACCAAATGCGGCATTAGTTGCTGCTCTAGTTGCAAAATAGCCTAAATAAGCGGGGCTAGAAGGTAAAAAGAAGGGCGTTATCAACAGTCCAGCAAGATTTACTTGATGTTCTACGTTTTCCCAGAAGCGATAATCCCTATACGCATCCTTTAGTATCTGATCATTTCCAGATAATACCGAGAGATACTCATCAGCATTAGCACGCCAAACATCATATTTAGACTGCTCTAACGTTCCCTCATTAACCCACTGCTGATATTTTGTATCCTGAGCAGTAATTCTTTGTGCTTCCATACGGGTGCCTAGGCCAAAAGCGTTATCGATATTCAAAACATCCGGCGTCCCAAACACATTACCCCCAACAGGAGCAGTACCAGAGGCGGGAACCCCATACAAATTATAATCGTCTACTCGCTGAATGTAGCTCTGAAGGGGATTAGAATTTTGCACACCCGCCTTATTTTGCTCAACAATCTTCTGACCCTCAGAAGTTTCCAGCAACTCATTTTTTAATACTTGGACTTCAGGGGAAGATTTTTGAGGATACACATATAGGCCGCGGGATTGGTCATTTTTTTCAATAATCTCATAGGGATTAAATCCTTCCCCGCTGCTCTGAGCAACCAATAAGTCATAAGCAACTACACTGGCACTGCGCTCCGGCACAGGCTCAACATAACCTAACTGCTCCATCTGCCAAGTATACTCACCATAACGCAGATCATATTCCTCACGAGAAATATTCCCATGCTGCAACAAATAGGATAGGTTGTCACGCTCCCCCTGATAATAATCAACAGTAAATCCTCCGCCTGGGGTCCTGACATAATTTCCCGTAGGCTGGCCGCCTGTTGTGGTACCGATGCCCGGGGTGACGCCTGTGCGAGGGCCGCTGTCAGAGGGGTCATAGGGCAGAGGGGAAGCAGCTGTGCCCTCACGCTGCTTAGCCTCAGCAATCAACACCGTCTGACGGTAGTAAAACTCATTATACTGCGACTGAGTAATCTGACCAGCATTAAGAGCATTCTGAGCCGCTGCTAACTGCGCCTGCAACTCAACAGATGTGGACATTAGGGTCTTCTCCTGCGTTTACTTTTTTCGATTGCCCGAATTTTGCGCTTATACAATTTGTCATATTCTCGCCGTCCCGCAGTAGTTGTAGTCGTAACACCCTGGAATAATGTGGGGTGTATGCGTTTGTATGCTCGGCGGATTCTGCACTCAGCGCTCATACAAAAATATAGCTAAATGTCAAATAAAAACTTTACATACGTAAAACAAATAAACAAACCATATCGGAACAGGCAATATAACTTTAAATACAAACAACATCTAAAATTAACCAGAAGGAGAACAGCATGTCACAACAACTACAAGAACAGCCATGGCCGGACAAAACAATCAAACAAGCCATAACCGACAACGAAAAAACAATATACCTACAATTCATAGCAACACGCATCTACCCTGACAGTTGGAAACATGATCCAAAAATGGCCGATATTTGTAAAAAAGACACCACACCTTACACAGCACACATTGGTTTTTTTATTGAAGATGAAGTGAATGAAACTGGGCTTGATGGTTGTTTTGATTTTGAAGTAGACAGTCACTTTATAAAAACCACACTAAATTGTAATGAAGAAACCACGCTTGCTGAGGTATGTAAAAAAGCAATCCGACACATATTCGCACATAACGTTGAATTAAAAAAATGGAAGTTTAATTTGGAAACCAGCTACTGTAGAGAAGATAGAGATAACTTGGAATTAGTACCCATTCAAACTGATTACACTATAGAGTGGTTGATACATGAAAAAAAACCGCTCTGGGGAAGAATTGGTAAACAGGAAATTAAGCATGTAGCTCAAATACAATTCACACACAAAGGCGGCCTCTTTGTCGGGGACCAACGCATAGATTGGTAAAACTTAATTGCAAAGTTAGATGTACCATGGGATGGTTCGTTGTAGTATTTCCAGCCACATTATCATAACAAACACTCCTGTTATACCCAAGGTCACATACAGCCATTGTCGTTCTGGATGTCTAGGTGCTGTGAGAAACAATACGAACCCTGCAAATCCCACCCAATACAAAGACCCAACAATACATGCAAAGAACGGATTTTGCCATATGCCTCCACACATTACACAAATAGGGTAGGTCAATAACACTTTTCGCCATGTCGATAACGCTGTCAGTTTTGTGTGTAATGTTTTTGGCGCCAGCGACCACGCCGAGAGCCTTCTAAAAACCGAAGCAAAAAAATGTGAGAGTCTATTGGCCATCATTGGACACCCACAAATATCCATGGACATGTCTGGCTGATTTCAGCAGATTTATTGGCCACGACTGGACACCTTCAACAACCGATACAGCTTCCGGGCAATCTTGCCAAAGTATATCATCAGAGCCGCCGCAACCACAATAGCACCAACATAACACGCCAAACCCAGCCAAGTATTCCCCAGCACCAGCAAATTCGCCCCATAAACAACACCCCAAATCAACACAAACAACGAAGGCACCGCCAGCAACAGCAAAGCTAAGAAGAAGTACAGGCGGATCTGATTCTTCGTATACAACTTAGCACTCAACACAATCACCTCGACAGCTCTGTTTTTTGGTCATAGCACAAACCAGCTCTTAGCACTACACAAAACAAGACCCGTCAAAGGAACCACAAACAACAAATAACCAGAAATTACCATAAACAAATTTGGAAAATAATCATACTTCAAATGACAACCCTGAGCATGCGCCTCAGATGTACACACATGCGGAGTCTGCCCCATCCCCAGCGCTATAAGTACCACACCAAAACAAGCAGCCACACAACACAACACCGCAATGCTCCATGCAGTTTTTTTACCAAAAATCATGCCAAGCCCCCCGGTGTATCAACAAATATGATTTTATCATGTATAACTAAAATATCCAAAACGACTAACCCAGCTGATACACACCCACAGAAATAATGCAGAATATTATCACCAAAATAGAAGAACAAACCGCTTATTATTACTGGTATAAGTACCATGACCAAATACTTAGCAATGTACTTCAATGTTTTGTCAACATCAATTTTTATGATAAGAAAAGGTTTCCCCATTATAGACCACCCGAAATTAACAAATACTCCACAAACGCAAACACCAACAAAAGTAGTGTACAATAACAAACCCCACGCTCAATATTCTGTCTAACCCATTTCCAGTCTTTCTCACGTATACCCATCAAAATATAGTAGCCGCATGTACACGCCAACGCATACACCAACACTTCCAGCCAGCTAAATGGATTAAGCAGTACCGTCAACACACCAAACGGATACGACGCCGCAACTACACCCGTATTAAACAGTACTAAACTTGTAAACCCCACCCCAGCCAAAGGCACCAATGCCACCAACGCAAGAAACAAGTTATTCCCAAAAATGGATGTGAACGTCGCTGAGGCGGCACGCTCAGCATTAACCTCAACCATCCCAGCCTTATCCGCCTCACTCAAAGGCACAACAAACGCCGGCAAACACAAACACACCATAAACATCACAAAGAAAACCAAAAACACAAACTTACGCTTCAACAATCAAAACCCCTTCTTATCCCGACACTCCGCTTTAGTCCGACGCTCTATGGTCTTGTGTAAATCATACAAATCATTAGAACGCCATAATGGCTTGCGGTAAACTTCTTCTGCTACAATCTTTCGGGCTGTTTCTTGTCCTTCGGGTGTTAAATTATGGTACCATTCACTATTACACATACCTGTACCAAATTTTTTATTCAACACCACAATACCGCCCTTATACAAAATTTCTCCCTCCAACCCCACCGCGTCACGCTCAAATTTTAGCATCTCTTTAGTTGTCTCAGCCTGAATTTTTGCGGCATCCGAAGCGTCCTTTAATTTTCGTTTAATTACCCGCGCACCAGATCTAATTTGACCCAAAAACCTACCCAAAATCAGACCTTCCTTTTACCAAACGCAATCTCCAGAGCACCCAAAATCAACACACGACGACTAACACACTTCTCAAAACACAACTTCCTAATCCACTCATAATCATCCGGAGCCACCTCAATGATTATTTTTTTAACAGCAGCAGCCATATCTAGATCATGCTCAAAAGTATAAACAAACCACACTATATATAAATATTTATAGTGTATAATAACATGTATAAACAAACAAGGAAAAATCTAAACATGGCAACCACAACTGAGAACAAAAATCCCATCCCCACAGCAACCTACCAAGGCAACCTCCACCACATCACCGGACTAATCATAAACAGCCGAGCATTTGGCAACATTGAAGACACATGGAATAACCTGCTAACACTATACGACATACTGCCCCCCGAATGCGAAAAAGAAGTCAACCAACTATACAACCAAATATGCCACAATATACAAACAATACATGCAAAACACGACAAAATAGCACAACGAGACGACACATACGCCAACCTAAAACTAAACAAAGCACGCGAAAAATATCTCCGCACCGCAAACAGAGACTTCCATCGACTAATGATGAACTCACTATTCAAACACAACTGGCTAACCAAAGACCTGACAATAAAACCCAGAATAGAAGAAACACCCGAGATCTAACAATGTCAAATCTCCCCCAAACCACAGAAGAATGGAACAAACTCCCCCAAGTCGTCAAAGACATAGACAAAATAATCTACGACGACCGCTGGATGTTTGGCATCGTTTGGGGCAAACAACGCGCAGGCAAATCCAACCTCTGCCTCAAACTCGCCTACCACGTCTACAAAGACTGGGACGACGTATTAGGATGCGTCGTATTCCAACTCATGGACGCTCTCATATACCTAAATGAAGGCCGCCCCAAACGCGTCCCCACCAAAAACGGCCTACACAACCGCGTACCCCTAATAATCTGGGACGACGCAGGCGCACACGGCAACAAAGCCAACAACAAAGACTCACCCGTCTTCCACGTCGCCAAAGGCCTCTGGGACACATTGGGCACCCGAGGCGCATGCATCCTAGCCAACATGCCCCGACCCAACGAATTAACGCAGCAGCTAACCGAGAAAATCACCCACGAACTATATGTTGAGTCCCCCGGAGTAGCAAAATATGATGTTGTGGAGTGGGGCCAAGATTTTCGCGGCTGGCAAGCCAATCTGCGCAAAGACTGGGTACAGCGCTTTAACTTCTCACAAGTTCCCAAAGACGTATACAAACAATATAGCGAAATGCGCGACGCCCTCGTAGATGAACTATACACCGTTATACAAGACATAATGGCTAACTCACAAACCGAATTAGTCATAAAACGCTTAGACGAAACTGACGCACAACTGCTTCGACTCATTGAGGAAAAAGGTGCAGTATCTCAGCAGTGGTTTTACGATAACCCCGAGGCAAATAAATTACGTGAACGTATTAGCGGGAACAAAGGCCGCGGACTAATCCTGACAAGCCGCGGACCCACTAAGCATTATCAATATGAGCTCACACCCTTTGGGCGTCATGTACTGGGCGCTATAAACGATCTGAACACGACCACTAAAGAGAAGAAATTAGAGTTAAGGCGGGCTCTCGATGACACATAACAGCAAAATCTGTAGTTTCTGTATATACGTAATTGATTTATTAGAAAAACAAAAGAAGAATAAAACGCGGTTTGTTTCTCTAACTAGGTCATTTTTTAACTGTAAATTAAGGTAAAGTTAAACAAGAAGAAAGGATGACAAATGAACCCCAAACCCCAACAAAACAAACAACTAACCCGAAGAACCGTCAAAACTGTAGCGGAAACTTTGAAGCCCAACGAAATCTTTGCATTAATTCACCAAAAAGAGGGGGACTACACAATAGAAAATAGGCGGCTAAATACCGTTCGAGACCGTGCCTTGATGGCGCTTTGCTTTCTAACCGGCGGACGCATAACTGAAGTTGTGGGGGGCAAACAATACCACCGGTTTCACCAAGATGGTAAAGTGGAAGAAAAAGCCATAGGCCGCCATCCCGGACTAACCATCGCCAACCTCGAAATAAGTGAGGACTTTCTAACCATTAACAGCATGGCTATCGTGAAACGAAGCCCCCAGATAATTCAACGCTATGGCGCCCATATAGCGCAGAGAAGTCAGCTAAGATTTCCCCTAAAACGCAAACTCTACAAAAACAAGTTCCGCGATCAGCTCGTGCCCTTTAGCTGGCTAGTCATGGAATACTTGTACCAGCTTGAAGACCAGAAAAAAACCTCAGCGGATGTAAAACTTTTCCCCTTCCAAGATACTCGTGCCTGGCAGATCATCAACGACTACACCACCAAATTCCCCAACTGGTTCCGGGTCCAAGCCGAACGATTCTATGGTTACTACATATTTCGAGATTTCATGGTGCATAGCAAATTCATGGGCAAAGTCAACCCCATGTCAAGCGTCCCCTACATACGCTTCACAGACGACAGCGACATAAAAGATCTAAACAAAATCATGAACTTCCAATGGATAGACCCCGCAGTAACAGAAATCAAAACCCGCATCAAATTATAGTTGTATGTTGATTGAGTCTGCAATCCTAAACTAACACACAACCAAACTTATAATCGCCACTTATAGCCGTTAAATAAATGTTTATCAACAAACCTGCTTTGCTGTACTTATTTGAGTGTCTAATTGTTGAACGCTTTGTCTAATTGGTGAACAGTTTGTTCGTGCGCTTAGCATTAAATCAAATTATGACTTACAATTTTAAACGTGAATAATAATGATGATGTTTAATCAAAACCTTAACAAACCCATAAAACTAAATCTCTGTTCCAATATTGCTTCCAAGTCTGGTTTGCAGAAACTTGGACACCGAGGCACAATACTAACCCTTGCGGCCTTGATGTTTGTGCTGATACTGTTTTCCTCCACAGCATATATTGCAACCCTCAAAGGGGATTCACCCTATGTTGCAGCAGCATATACAGTAAATGAAACCGTTAGTACAGAATCAGCACTCAGAGCTGCTGTTAACAACGCTAAGGGTGTTGCATCAGAGTATGTTATTGAGTTAGCCTCTGATGTTGTGCTGACCGGTTCTACGCTTAGCATACCTGCAGATGCAAATATTGTTCTGATAAGCCAAGGTGACACCTATAGAAAACTTGTCGGACCCTTGGGTATAGATACTGTTACGGTTGAGAGCGGAGCTGATTTGGTTCTTGACGGTATCATCATTACCCACAACCCCGGCGCTGCA
>Ga0123356_10003552_pt1 | contig 16296 bp, 14 predicted proteins | sample TergutEmb28metaG_2_FD_92546 | JGI IMG/M metagenome (GOLD analysis project Ga0123356, IMG submission 92546) | Embiratermes neotenicus P3 segment gut microbial communities from Petit-Saut dam, French Guiana - Emb289 P3 | ecosystem: Host-associated > Arthropoda: Insects > Digestive system > Gut ...
TACTTCAATTCCTGACTCTCCCTCTACTTCAATTCCTGACTCTCCCTCTACTTCAATTCCTGACTCTCCCTCTACTTCAATTCCTGACTCTCCCTCTACTCCAATCCCCACCCAATCCCCACCCCCCCAAACACCCCCCCTCAACCCTTCAATCGCACTATCCGAAATTGTGCACAAACCCACTCCAACCCCTGCCTCTAAACCAACACCAACAACCATCCCCGCCCCTAGTCCAACCCTTACTCCTTCTCCCGTTGAATCCACCCGCCCCCCAAGCCAAACCATTCCCTCCTATTCCTCTCCGCCTCAAGCCAGCGGAAGCGTTAATGTAACCTATGCTGAAATGGCTATAATCTCTATGATAACTGCAGGCAGTTTACTATCAGTAGTTTTGATAAAAAAACACCGCCATAAACCCCTCCAAGATAAAAGTTAACAACCCAAACCAACAAGCCATATCATCAAACACCTTGTGGGCTAAATTTTTAATTTGGAGAGAAAAACGAATCCTTATATTGTTGGCTGGGCTAATTAAGGGAAAAAGAGAGAGGAAATTTTAGATTGGAATTTTGTCCCAACTGCGGTTCACGCCTTGAACCCAAAAAAACCGGCGTTGGCAACGCATTTGTGCTTAGCTGCGCAAAATGCAGTTTTACCAAAGAACCCGCAGATAAAAAAGCTGAAGCCCGTACTGGTGCAGTTCTCCAGCCTAAACCTAAGCCCTTTATGACCATAATCAGTGAGCAGGATCAGCAAATCACACCCATGCAAACCATAAAAATGAAATGCGAGAAATGTGACAACAACCTGGTCTATGTTTGGCAAGTGCAAACACGCGGCGGCGATGAAGCCACCACACAGTTTATGAGATGCACAAAATGCGGACATACGTTTAGAGAATACAGCTAAAATTGGAAAATTATTTAAAGCATCATATCGCATGGTATCTTCGGAGCCAAATCCGAAATGCCCAAAAAAGAAAAGCCCTTAACCAAGAAAGAGAGAGATGAAAAAAGGAAGGCAAAAAAAGCCCATAAGAGCAAAACTCAGACAAGCTAACCAATAACGGTCTGTTTTGCTCCTCCATCGTTTTTATTTCATCAACCAGCAATATTGCTGATTTTATCCGGCAAGGGTAAAATAAGTTCACCCTGCATCATCTGCTTGGTCTGGTCCGTAAAACACGTGACAAATGGCTGACGTTTTAAGTGGCGTTTGTTTTGTGGTGTTGGGTGTATGGGTTGGTTTTTTAAGTTCCTCTGGCTTTTTCTATGTGTCGATGAAGATAATTGCACGTAAGAAAGGCTTTGCCTGATGACTTATGCTAAAAATCGAATCTGAGACGGTTTGGCAAAACGTTAATTAGCTCTTCTAAATGGTATGCTACTTGATAGTTATGCCTAAAAATCCCTCTGGTCCTTTCTGGTTTATACGTGAAGATGGAAAATTTATTCAATGCAGTAAAGCCGCTTTTGATCAGGCTATTGTTGATGGTAGGAGTATCAAGTACAATGGTTATCCTAATCGAAAGGCGGAAAAAATTGCTGAGGCCTTAGAGGCGTCGCGAATGTTGTTTTTGTCCAAGCCTGATTTAGCGCCTAAATTTCGTTTGTTGCTTACAAATCCTGTTAGTGTAGTTGAGGTTGAAGTTATTGAGGTTAATGATCCTGAGTTTTGGATAAAGGCATCTAAAAATCCCAAATACCAAAAATAGTTTTTGACCGATTTTTGTTAGTGGGTAGTTTTGTTGATGGCTTGTTAGGTGGTTGGGTTGTTGGCTTTTCTTATTAGTAGATTGGCGATGGCGGCTATGATTACCATAATTATGACCCATATGATGCTGTCAATGTAGCCCAGTACTGAGCATATTGTGGTTATTATTATAAGGGTTATTGCTATGACGCCGATTATTTTTTTCCGTTGAGCAGCTTCTTTTGACATTGTTTTTCAGTTTACATCAATGTTGAGAGCCTTAAAATGGTTGTGGCGGTGAATGTTTGGTTGATGTAGGTGAGTTGATGGTTGGTTGTTTTGTTGTGTTGGTGGTTGTTTTGTTGTGTTGGTGGTTGTTTTGTTGTGTTGGTGGTTGTTTTGTTGTGTTGGTGGTTGTTTTGTTGTGTTGGTGGTTGTTTTGTTGTGTTGGTTTTTGTATAATGCTTAAATTGGTCTGGTGGTGTTATTTGCGGGGGATGATGTCGCCGTCCCAGTCTGATTGGGAAAGATGAGGAGTGAAAAACGACAGACCCCGTGGAGTGTTTGGTATGCGTTGTCCGAAGTGTGGTTCTTTGAGGGTTGTTTGTGTGCGTAATCAGGAAGTTTGTTGTGAGGTTTGTGGTTTGGTTTTTTATTTTGTTACGCCTGATACAGGTTCGTCTGATTTTGATCGGTATAGGTTATGAGTTGTTGGGTGTGTATTTAGTGTAATTAATTTTAGTGGATAATTGTGTAATTGTTGTGGTGTTTGTGTGGGTTTTTGTTGGGTGGGTTGATGTTTTTGTTGTTTGGACCGGTAACTTTATATGAATAAATATTCATATGATATATTATTCATACGGTGAAGATAATGAAAAAAAGCCTCACAGAAATCTGCTACCGCTTCTTTACCAACCTAGCCAACCCCACCCGCCTCGCTGCACTAGAACACCTAATGACCCAACCCATGAGCGTAGGCGAACTCGCAAAAACCCTAGGCCAAGAACAAAGCATGATAAGCCACAACCTAAAACCCCTACTCCAATGCAACATCATAACCATCCGCAAAGAAGGCAAACGACACATCTACACCGCAAACAAAGAAACCCTCACCCCCATCTTCTCCGCCATAGAAAACCACGCACAAAAATTCTGCCCCACCGGCGGAACATGCCTAAAGGAGGAAACCCCATGAAAAGAAAAATCGTAGAAATAAACCAAGAACTCTGCAACGGATGCGGCACCTGCATCCCCAAATGCGCCGAGGGCGCACTCCAAATCATAAACAACAAAGCCCAACTCGTCAAAGACACCTACTGCGACGGACTAGGCGCATGCCTAGGACAGTGCCCCCAAAACGCCATCAATATAACCGAACGCGAAGCAGACGCCTTTGACCAAGAGGCAGTCCACCAACACCTCAAAAACACCAACCCCCAAAGTACCTGCACCTGCACCACAAACCCAACACCCCAATGGCCCATAAAACTCGAACTAGTCCCCACCAAAGCCCCATTCTTTGAAAACGCCGAACTATTATTTACAGCCGACTGCGCACCTGCCACACTCAAAAACTTCCAAACCCTCCTAACAAACAAACGCCTCCTCATCGGATGCCCAAAATTCAACGACGCCCGCAACTACGCCACAAAACTAACCGAAATTCTAACCCAAAACAACATCAAAAACATAACCCTAATACACATGGAAGTACCCTGTTGCAGCGGACTTAAATGGGCCCTAAACAAAGCCCTAACCGATTCAGCAAAACAAATCCCCACAAAAACACTCGAAGCCAAAATCGGAGGTGACATAGTTGGACTCTAAACCAACCGATAACGTCCCCGAAAAAAATCCCCAAACCTGCCCAGGCCTTCGTGACCTGCTCCAACCCAAACCCGCATACATCAACTGTCACGTCTGCAAATCAGAACTCGAAATCTGGACTGATGAAGACAAAACCACCTGCCCCAGCTGCGGAGCCGAATGGACACGCCCCGACGAAAACGCCCTATGCCTACAATACTGCGAATACGCCGACAAATGCCGCGGAATAATCGCTGAACGCAAAAAATAACCCAACCCACATCTACACAAACCCCACTTTCTAGCACAACCTAAAAAAAGAACAAAACCAAACCTATACTGCTTTCACTGAGGTTGCTTGCGATGCACGCATAAAACCTCTTTAACGGTATCCTGTCGTATAATTATATGCTCGGGAGGCCTAAATGTGTCATTAAGTAGGTAGCGTGGACAAGCACCAGTGAAAGCAACTCCAAATAAATAGCGGCATAGTCGTTTGTCTTCTATGAAATTACCGTAAAGTATATTTTCTAAGCGGATGTATAGATTCGACTCTGCACATAATGGAGCTGATCATTCATGGCCATTGAAGCAGTCATATTTGATTTAGACGGAACCCTAGTTACTTTTAGTCTAGATTACAAAGCCCTGCGTGGAGACGTCCGAGAATGTCTTCTAAGAAGGGGCGTTCCGCTCTCAGTATTACGTGTCAACGAAGGCGTATTTGATATGCTAGAGAAAGCTGAGCTATACTTTAAAAACAACGCTAAACCCGACGCTTTCCATGATGCACAGATGCAAAGTTTAGCCATAGTCCAAAAATACGAAAAAGAAGCCGCGGCAATCAATAATCTAATGCCCGGCACCATAGAAACACTAAAAGAACTCAAAAAAATGAACCTAAAACTCGGTATATGCACCAATAGCAGCAAACCCTCAGTCGACTATATCCTAGACCGATTTAAAATCCGAGACTATTTCGAAATCACCATCACCCGCGAAGCGGTTAAACGCGTTAAACCCGACATCGAACAACATACCCGCGCAATAGAAACCCTAAACCTACATCCCAACGAAGTACTAGTTGTCGGCGATAGCGTTCTTGATATGCAAAGCGCCAAAGACCTAAAAATCCTAGCGATCGGATTTCCCACCGGCATCTCAACTAAAGAACAGCTAATAAAAAGCGGTGCAAACTATATCATAACAACACTAATTGATTTGCCCAAACTAATAAAAAAAATAGAAAAAGAGAAAAATTAAGTCACAGTCACCACACCCTCCTCACTGCAGACCAACTTACGCTCCCTTATCAGCCGCTTGAGCACCTCGGAGAAAACCGTTTTAACATCCTCACCCCCATAACCAACGCCAAACACTTTCGCAGTTTCACTAATCAATGCCTCAGCACCTATACCCAGCGCATATTGAGCAACCTGTTTCATAGCAGACTCAACTTCCTCAGGCGTAATATATTGAGGTCTACGCTTAGACTCAGGAACCCCCGCTATTGGAACCCTAATAGGCGTTTCTCGAAGCCCTGCAGGCCACAAAAAGCTACCTCGAATAGTAACTTTTTGCTGACGCAACAAATTATTGAGCGCCTCCTTTACAGCATGATTAATTTTAGGCGTCACCTGCTTTATACCCCAAGTCGCCGCCAATCGCCCCACCGCATAATCAAAGTGAATCGGCCCCTCATTAGCAATGAGATCTGCTAAGAGTCTAGTTTGATTTTCACGATTTTCCGGGAAATGAAATTCATTTTTAACCCGACTATCAACACTAGATTTAGCCGTTTGAGCTTTGATATAGGGATTATAGGTCGCTCTGATCGGATAAACCTTGTAGGGCACCCCTAACTTCTCAATGCCGCCATACTGATTTTTCTGTACATCTGTAAGCGGAGCAGTGAGTGGTTTTTGGGCATCTTTTTCTATTTGTTGTACCTGCGCCTGCTCAATGGCCTCTTTTAGACGACGAATTTCACTGTCGCGCCTTGCAACCCATGCCGGAGCCCAAATGCGATGAATACGCCAGCCTAATTGACGCAAAACTTGTTCACGCAAACGATCGCGATCTCGAGCACTGTTACTGGATTTGTAGGTATAACCATCACATTCCACACCTAAGAGGTAGTGACCTTTGCTAACGGGGTCAACAACGCCTATGTCAATTTTGTAGCCGCTACACCCCACTTCGAGCACTATGTCATAGCCGAGTTTTTTGATTTCATTAGCCACATCCTCATCTAAAGCTGAATCAAAAGCGCCCTCTTTGGTTTTGACTCTGTTGAGGGCATCTATGCCTTGCTCAGCGTAATCGAGGTAGGTGCGCAGAGTTTGAATACCTATAGCTTGAACGTCAGGGTCGATGTCTGAGCCTTTGATGGAGGTGATAAGCACCACTTTTTCTCTGGCTCGTGTAACGGCTACGTTTAGTCGACGTTCACCGCCTGGCTTATTGAGAGGACCAAAATTCATCGTTATCTGCCTGTTTTGGTCATAACCATAGCCGACGCTAAAGAAAATAACATCGCGCTCATCGCCTTGTACGTTTTCTAAATTTTTAACAAAAAAACCATCAATACGGTCTTCTTTGAAGAAATGTTCAAATTCGCTGTGTTCTTTTAGACGTCGTTCTATGGCTTCTTCGACAGTTTCCATCTGTGCGATGCTAAAGGTGACCACGCCTAAGGTTTTTTTGGGGTAGGCTTTGAAGTGTTCAAAGACCAAGTCGGCGACTTTTTCGGCTTCTGTTGGGTTGTTGCGTTTGCCGCCTCGATCATAGATGGCATCGGGGACGTGTACGAGTTTGACACCTAAACTGTCGGTTTCGGCTTGGGCGGAAGGAAAGGTTATCATGGTGTCGTCGTAGAAGCGGTGGTTACTAAATGCGATAAGGTCCTCGTGTCTGCTTCTGTAGTGCCATTTTAGAGTTTTAACAGGCAGACCAATACCTAGGCATTCATCAAGGATGCTGTCAAAGATTTCTATGCTGTCATCGTTTAGCTCATCCCAGTCTTTATCCTCTAAGAGGTTTTTTTGGAAAAATGAGGTGGGCGGAAGTTGTTTGTTGTCGCCTGCGACTACGATGGTTTTGGCTCGGTAGATGGCGCTTATGGCATCTTCGGGAACTAGTTGTGAGGCCTCATCAAAGAGCACTAGATCGAATTTTATATCGGGGGGTAGAAATTGGCTTACCGTGATGGGGCTCATAAGTAGACAAGGTTTGAGCTTAACTAGCAGGGTGGGTATTTTCTGGAAGAGCATACGCAGAGGCATAAGACGCCTTTTTTTTGCGGCTTCTTTTGAGAGAATACCTGCTTCGGCATCTGCTGCTTGGATGAGTATGTCTTGGGGTTTGCGGCTATTTGCGGCGTCGATGACCATAGCTGAGGTTAATCTGATGAGGTCTTGGTCGAGTTTTTTAAAGTCTGCGATGAGTTGTTCGTGGTTTTCTCTTCGGAATTTTCCTAGTTGGGGGTCTTGGGTGTAGAGATTGTTTATCCATTCTTGGTAGGCGCTTTTGCGGAAAATAATCACTAAATCTGTTGCTGGAGGTTTTTGCTCAACTAAGCGTTCAAAGAAGGGGTCAAGACCACGTAGAGTGAAGCGGGTTTTGGTGTCTTTGTAGTCAATCCAGACTTGGAGATCATCCACTCGGTCTCGCAGAGCGGTTATGCGTTGCTCAATGAGGTCAAGGTCGCAATCTACTAGTTTTTGGTCTTGATATCGCATCTCTGATTCAAAGCGATTTTCAAACTCGGCGAGCACTCTTTGGGTGTTGTTGCGTTGGTTAACCAGCTCTTTGTTTGAAGGTGCGGTATTTGCTCCTTTTGCGGCAAGCTCAGCAAAGGCCTCTGGTACTGGTAGGTCTCCAAACATTAGCTGAACTTTTTGTACCCACTCAAGTATTGTCACAATCTCTTGCCAATTAGTTTGCATTTCTTGGAAGCGCTCTCCAAATTTTTCTTGGAGTTGAGCTTTCTCCCCTATAATTTGGGCTTCTTTTTTGCGAACATCCTCAGCGTTTTTGAGATCTGCGATGAGTTGTTTGTAGTTTGGGGGTTCTGTTTTGGCGATTGAGGGTGTAAGGGTTTGATTGGTTAGGTTTAAAAGAATACCTAGTTGCTTTTCGACCTCTGTTGCCCATGTTTCTAGTTGTGGCAGAGGGGTTTCTGTTAGGGGGTGTTCTGTTTTAGCAATCACCTTGGGCAACAACGCTTCCACATCTTTGGTTTGCTGTTCCCATTTAGCTACCGAGTTTTGGAGTTCTTCACCCAAGTTCTTAATCATAGGCGCCGGGGTTGTGGGGGTGGTGAGAATCTTTAGCAACGGCTCAGGAATGGTGGTGGCCCAGTTTAGTTTTTTAATCTCCTCAGTGAGCGCTATGGCTTTTTGGGCTCCTTTAAAATTTGTTCGGCTCTTATGGTAGTAGTGGCCCAGCAGAGTTTGAACATCTTGTGCTGAATCAGCGATTTTTTTAGCTAACTTTGTGACTTTGCGTGCGTCAATTAAATCCTGTTGCACTGTTTTGGGGACTTTTCCCTCATGGGTAACTTGAGCGATTTTTTTTTGATCGTTGCGGTATTGGCTGTTAAAAAGTTTAATCCCGCTTTGATAGGGGCCGCTGTATTTCTCAATCATGTCCTCCAAGTTGAGTTTATAAATCCCCTCGCTGTAGGTTTCACTTAATTTGCTTTTAAGCAGACCATGCTCCTCATAGAGCAGTTTTGCTTTCCCTACCATTGCTGTGACTTCTTCTAAGTACTCTTTGTTAAACCATTTCGGCTCAGGTTTATCTTCTGCAAAACACAGATGCGCCATACGAGATAGTTGCTTTAGCTGCGAGATAGTCAAGTCGTTGCTATCAAGACCCAACATAGGTGCTAGAGCCTGGGCGGTTTCACGCCATTTGCGAATGTTTCCCGCCAAGTTTTTGAGATAGGCTGCAAATTTTTCACGTTTTACTAACAAGGTACTTTGTTGCAAATCCGTTGTTCCCAAAGCCCGTTCTACATTGGTTGTGGCTTGTTGGATTTCCTGTGAGCGGGTCAATACCAACTCTAAGAGCAAGGGGGTGTAGCGTTCCATAAGGTTTGTGCGGGTTGTTTTAATCCAGGTGGTGATCTCAAGATAGGCTATGGCTTCTGCTAAGAGGTTATATAGCTCTGAGTTTAGCAGCCAACTCTGTTGGGGCATGGGACTCTCATAGAGTAAACCGCCTAGATCTATCAGCCACTGAATCTGAACAAAATTCGCCGCTGGAAACACCCCTAGTTTAGCTGAGAACGTCTCAGTTGCCCATTTAAGATCCTGCAGCGTTTGATTAATATTTTCCAGCGCAGTTAGAACCTCACTGCGAATTTCTAAATCATACTTGTCAGCTCGATAGCCCACCCAGGGAAAGTCGGTTTCTTCAACCACCGCCCAGACCTTGCTTAAATGACTAACCAGCTCTTCGAGTTCACGCATCTTTTGAGGAGTTAATGTCGAGAGCTCACCTAACCCCACAGCAATAAAGGGCACCCGCTCCAAACTGCAGATAATGCTTAGCGCCTCATAGGCACTGCGCTGCAAATAGGGGCGCTTCTGGTGAATGGCTGCAACATAACCATTTAGCGCCTCTCTATACTCCAATAAACGATCAAACTCGTGATTGGAGGGCAACTTGCGAGGAACCAAATTCTCATCAAGACTACGCTTGAGTTCTGCCACCACCTGTTGCTTGTTAGCCTTACTGCTATGCATCTCCAAACAAAAATGCGCCAACCCAACCTCACTTAACCGCTTATACACCACCTCAAGAGCCGCCATCTTGTCACTAACAAAAAGCACACTCTTACCATTAGCAATACACTCCGCAATAATATTGGCAATCGTTTGACTCTTGCCCGTACCCGGCGGGCCCTTCATCACAAAACTCTGCCCCTGCAAAGCATATTTAATACTCAAACGTTGACTGCTATCTGCATCAAGCACCTGATAGGTCTTAGCTGGAACCTCCACAACATCCACATCTTTTTCCTCAGGCAAACCCGTTTGAATAAGACTCTCATCTTTAATACCTGCAATAGCCCGCACAAGGGGATGCTGAGTTACAAGCGGCGTATTGCAATCCAAATCTTTGTAGATAACCAGCTTTTGAAACGAAAACAACCCCAAATCAATAGAATCCTGCATTTTCCAGCCAAACTTAGACACCGCAACCTCTACTTGGCGATAATATTCTGCAAGCGTTTGACCCTCCCAATCCTCAGGCAGAGGCGGTAACTCTATGCGATAATCATTGAAAAGTTTAGTTGCCAACGCCGGATTTAACACCGCCTCATCCTCAACTGGGGGCACCGCAATACTGTAGGGCGCCCGAAGCGTCTCCTTACCAATCTCAAGCGGCACTAAAATCAACGGCGAAGCAACACTTTCCTTGGTTTCCACATCCACCCAATTAAGCGTTCCAAACGCCGCATACAATATTCTAACCCCCCGCTCCCGATAATCCAGAAGCGCACGCCGCTCCAAAGCCTTAAGCGCCCGATCAACCTCCACAGCATCTAACTTGTCCAAAACCAACTGATTTGAACCCAAACGCTTAGGCATCTCCTCCCCAACAGCCGCCCTAACAGAAGACTTTACCGCCCTAACCCCCGGCTCCTCACCAACTGGCGACACCCCCATAGCTCTACCCCCCGCCTTAGTCTTTGTTCGACCCTTAACCTTAGGCTTCGCGGTTTCCCCATTCGCTGTTTCAGGCTTTTCTATTTCAGTTTTTTCAGATTTTTCCATCTTGGGTGCAGGCGATAGATAGAATTCTAAGCGAGCATTCTTCACAACAAGGGTATCAAAAATTTTTTGCGCCTCAGGCTGAGTTATGGTCAAATTACCCCGCTTTGCCCTACGGAAATAGAGCAAATTATTTTTCCTAGACAAATCAATTAAACGAGATTTCCAATCCTCAACACGCTTCTCAGCTTGAGACACAGGAACCGAATCAAGAGTTTGAGTCAAATGCGGCACACTCCACTATGAGCTAACTGTATTATCTGTCGCATTCTTTAATATTTACGGTAATTCAACCCAAACCCAACAATACCTAGCAAAGCAAACTCGATGTTCTAACACCGCTCAACCGCATCTAAAACAACCCGCAAAAAATTATCCAAACCTACCGCTCGAGTTTCTACCACCTCAAGACCCAAACCAAGTCCCTCTAAACCCTCCAACAACGCCCCTCCATCCCTCAAGGTATCAATAAGAACAATGCCTCGGATGCCACTAAACAACCCCCTAAACGTCGCCTCATCTAAACCCTGCTGTACAAGACTACGCTTCATATCTGAAAAAAACTCTATCATACCCGGCCCCATAAACATTAATTTTTGCTCAGGATCTATCTCCAAAGCTCTGCCCCTGCCCCCAAGTTGACAATCAATACAATTCAGCGCATCCACCCTAACAACCCCAAACTCACGAGCTAACCTTGCCATCTCACCCTGTTGCCCCAAACAAAGATCCCCATAAATCAACACAATTCTACCCCCCAACCGCCTCTTAGTGCGCATAAGTATCCTGCGAAGATTACTCTCCAACTGACCATAATCAACATGAAAGTTCTTGCTAACAAAAACCAATTCAGCATCCAATTTCCCCTCTGCCCTTAACTGCCTAAGCTCACCTTTTAGCACACTACACGCAACAACACAAACAGACACCTAAACACCTGCCAAACTCAAACAATAGTTCTACACCATCGGTAAAACTCTGATTGTCTCTTCTAAAATTGAGTTTTCTAAAATAAAAAAGTTGAGGAATGCTTGATTTCCTTAGTTTATCATTAGGGTTCTGGAGCAATAAAGTGGTAGCGGGGCCAGGTTGGCCAATTTTGGGGTAAATCTTCTGTGTCATAACTTAGTGCTAATTCCATGCCAATGTGTAGGTGTTCTTGTGTTATGTTTTGTATCATGCCGGGGATTTTTACGCCCTCTTTGAGTTCAACAATACCTACCGCATAGGGTGTTAATGTTTGGAACTGTGTTGGTGCTATGTGGATGATGGTGTATGTGAGGAGTTTTCCTTTACCTGTGAGGGGTAACCAGGTGAATTCTTTGGAGAAGCAATCGTTGCAGAGTGGTCGGGGGGGCAGATGGATTTTTCCACATTTTTCACATTTCCCTGCCATCAGTTTGTTTGTTGAGAGGAATTTGTAGAATTGTTCAATTGTAAAGGGTTCAGAGGTAATCATTAATTATCTCTCCGGTAGATGTGAATGGCTGCAGTTGCACCTGAACCGCCGATGTTTTGAGTTAATCCGATTTGTGCATCTTTGACTTGGCGTCTATCGGCTTGTTCGGTTAGTTGCAGATACATTTCATAGGCTTGGGCTGTGCCTGTTGCACCGACGGGGTGACCTTTGGCTTTGAGTCCGCCGCTGGTGTTAACCGGTATGTTTCCGCCTATACGTGTTGCGCCACTCTCAACAAGTTTGCCGCCTTGTCCTGTTGGACAGAAACCCAGATCTTCATAATGCAAAATTTCTGCTATGGTAAAGCAATCGTGGACCTCAGCTAGGTTTACTTGGTTGGGGGTAATGTTTGCCATTTCATAGGCTTCTTTAGCGGCTAGTTTGGTGGAGTTTAGGGAGGTGAAGGTTTGGCGTTCGTAGAGTCCGATGGTGTCGCTTGCTTGTCCGCTGCCCACTATGTGGATGGGTTGGTCGGTGTATTTTTTGGCAAGTTCGGGTTTTGTTAGAATTATGCAGCTTGCGCCGTCGGTTATTAGTGAGCAGTCGTAGAGTTTAAGTGGCCAGGCCACGTATTTTGAGGATAGGACGTTTTGGAGGGGGACTTCTTTTTGCATGTGTGCCTTGGGGTTGAGGCTACCGTGGTAGTGGTTTTTGACTGCAACCATGCCTATTTGTTCTTCTGTAGTGCTGTAGGCTTGCATGTGTGCGTTTGCCATCAATGCATACAGCCCTGGAAAAGTGATCCCGTGGAATTGTTCAAAGGGGTAGTCTGAGGCCATTGATAGGTATTCGGTGACCTCAGCGGTGGTTCGGTGAGTCATTTTTTCTACTCCGCCTACAATAACCACATCTGCTAAGTCTGAACGTATTGCATAGATGGCTGTGCGTAATGCTGCGCCTGAGCTTCCGCAGGCGGCTTCTGTGCGTGTGGCGGCAATACCTGTGAGTCCGGCCCAATCTGCTAAGGTGCTGCCTGTGTGTCCTTGATGTTCATAGGCCTCGCCCATGTGTCCGATAAACATGGCTTTGATGTCTTGTTTAGGTTCAAGTTTTGGACAACGCTCAAACGCTTCAGAAGCGGCTTCTGCAAAGAGTTCACGCGTCAATAATCCGTCATGTTTACCAAATTTAGTCATACCAGCACTGATTATGCTGGCAAGTGGTTTCCCAGTCAACCCATGTACCTCTCTATGGCTACTATGTTGGCAAGCCAGAATAAAAACTAGGCGTAAGTTGTTTTTTGTTGTGTGTTTGTTTTGTGGATTTGGGTTGTATTTGTTTAGTTACCGCTAAGAGTGTGGTGTATGGTTGTTGGTTTTGTTTGGTGTTGTTAGGGTTTGGGTTGTTTTTTGGGTATTTTTGGTTTGTTGTCTATTTGGTTTTCTATTGCGTTTGCTTCGGCCATTATTACGATTTCGTGGATTGTTGTGGGTCTGTTTGTTGCTTTGAGGACTATTGAGCCTCTCCAGTCGCATTCGCGGCATTCATAAGTTGGTGGTGTAATTCCCATGTGAGAAAACATGTCGCCAGCTAGGGTATCGCATCGTTTGATTTGTGGGCTTTTGCATTTGGGGCAAACTTGGATGTCGAGGTATTTTTTTTCTTTTGCTAGTTCATCTAGGAGTGCGACTAGTTCGGGTAAGAGTTCGCTTTCGACTTGTTGGGTTTCCATGAGGAGTTGTTGACTTTTTTTCTTTTGCTTTTTTTTCTGTTGGGTCTCTGACATGGGGGTAACCTCTGAGAGTTAATATGGTAAATGCTTGTTGAAATTTAAAGGTTTGTGTTTTTGAATAAAAATTGTTGTGAAAGGCCGATTTTTTCTTATCTGTGCTGTTGTTGTGTTTTATTTGCAATTATTGATTTTGTTTTGTGTTGTGGTTTGTGGTTGTTTTTTGTTCAATGTTGGGTTTTTTATAATATTTTCGACAATAGTGTTTATATAGCATATACTGTATATGGTGTAGATACTGGAGGGGATTGCGTATAAAACTCATAATATCAAACCGCTCAGGCATACCAATCTACGAACAAATAAAAGACCAAATAAAAACAGCAGTTTTCTCCGGCGAACTAAAAGAAGACGACCTACTGCCCTCCATTCGACAACTAGCCCGAGACCTAAAAATCAGTGTCATCACCACCACCCGCGCATACACCGACTTAGAACAAGAAGGCTTCATCATAAACGTACCCGGCAAAGGCTGCTATGTCCTACCACGCAACAAAGAGTTAGCCCGAGAAAACACCATACACAAAATAGAAAACAACCTCAGCACAGCCATCAACATCGCAAAAACCGAGGGCCTAACCAAAGAAGAACTCATCGAAAGACTAAACCTATTGTGGGAAACAAATTATGAACAATGAAAAAACAACTAATGTACTAGAAGTCTGTGATCTACACAAAAAATATGAAACATTCACCCTAAACAACATAACCTTTAACCTGCCAAGCGGCTACATCATGGGCCTAATTGGCCCAAACGGAGCAGGAAAAACCACCCTCATCAAACTAATCCTAAACATCAACAAAAGTCACTCAGGCAACATTAAACTATTTGGCCAACAAAGCAACGTCACACAAAACCAACAAATCGGCGTTGTAATGGACACACCCATGTATGTTGAAGACTGGACCCTCCAAGACGTTGAAAAAACCCTAGCACCCTTCTATTCCAATTGGAACAAAACCAAATACGCAAAATACCTAAACCAATTCGGACTTGAAGCTAAGAAAAAAGTCAAAGAACTATCCCGCGGCATGAAAGTAAAACTCCAAATCGCAGTCGCACTCTCCCATGAGGCCAAATTTCTACTCCTCGATGAGCCAACCAGCGGACTTGACCCAGTAGCACGCGATGAAATCTGCGATTTACTTCACGAATTTGTTACAAACGAAGATCACAGTGTTTTATTCTCCACCCACATCACAACCGATTTAGATAAAACCGCCGACTACATCACCTGCATCATAAACGGAAACATCGTATTCACCGGCACCAAAGATGAACTACTAGAAAAATATGTTCACATAGCAGGCGGTCTTGACGATTTGAGCCCTGAGCAAAAAAAACGTGTCATCGGCTATCGAAAACACAATACTGGCTTTGAGGGTATGATAGAAACAACAAATATCCACACACTACCCAAAACGATTCTAACTGAAAAAATCACACTTGATGAAATTACAATCTTTCTAAATAAGGAAACTAAACTCAATGTTAACTAAACTAAAAAATTTTTTACAACTAGAAATTATGACCATCAAACAATACTTTACAATTATACTCCCGATCGTCAGCATAATGGCGATGTTTTCCGCGATGACGATGGGGAGTATTTTATCCCCCATCAGTATCGGTATGTTACTTTGTACTATAATCCCTGTTTTTACCTTCGAGATTGTAGCAAAAAACAATCTTGATACGCTCTACGCCACGTTGTCGGTCAAACGGGAAACGGTTGTGCAGGGCCGATACATCTTTACATTACTGCTCAATGTTTGCCTTATTCTGTTTTCGTTTGTTCTCGGATATGCCGGACTGCGTATTGTGAAAGCGATTGGGTACCCATCAGGTATTTTCCTGGACCTTACGGCACCTGTCCGTGAGGAATTGGGCCTGTCTGCCTTTGAAGGATTTGGTATGCCTACTTTTGAGGTTGTTTTTTTGCTATTTGCACTATTTATCCTCCTACAGGCCATACAGATGCCCATCTACTTTAAAATCGGCTACGAAAAAGCCCAGTTCATCAGCATGTTTGTATTTTTTATCCTATTTGTGTGCTACATAATTTTTCTGGCTATACCAAATGGCAGTGTCTGGTCAGACTCTGTCACATTATATGGTAGCGGTTTGATAGTTAGTGCAATTATTGGCGCGTTGATTGCTATTGTTCTTGCTTCATATAGGCTATCGGTTAAGTTTTACAAAAAACATGAATTTTAAAGGCAAGTGCAAAGATAAAGATAAAAATAAACATCCAGGTGCATTTTTAAACACTCCTAAATTTTTAACCCTACTTCCCAAAAGTACGTAATAGGTTTTGGCTATGAACCTTGTTTTTTAGTTACTATCGATGTTGCAAAAAAGAGATCAGACTGCGCAAAAACGCTAAACTCAAAAAGTTGATCTTTATTTACCTGATGAGTTTAGCAGACTTATTTTGATTTGTCACAATATTTTTATCAACAGAACTGGTGTTGAGAAAAAATTGCATATGGGCTGTGTGTGGTGTTTGTTGTTGCGCAGTCTGAGATAGTTTTTGAGAAGGCAAATTGTTATAAGAATAATGATTTTTTACCCAACAAAAAATCCTCTAAACCACAATTTACACTACCAATAATGAGCGATAACGCATTTGGGTAATGCTGTTTAAAAATAAGACTGCCTCCAACACTTTTCACTCTGCCACTTTTTACCTCTATAGCTGTGAGCTGATTGCCCTTTTTTATAACGAAATCAACCTCGTTGTTGCGTTCTCTCCACCAGTAAACCTCAAACCCTTCTTCTTGTCCTCTTGCAAGCAGGTAAGCACCTACCGCGCTTTCAACAA
>Ga0123356_10003553_pt1 | contig 16294 bp, 8 predicted proteins | sample TergutEmb28metaG_2_FD_92546 | JGI IMG/M metagenome (GOLD analysis project Ga0123356, IMG submission 92546) | Embiratermes neotenicus P3 segment gut microbial communities from Petit-Saut dam, French Guiana - Emb289 P3 | ecosystem: Host-associated > Arthropoda: Insects > Digestive system > Gut ...
GACGTCGCCAGCGCGGATTGCGCCTCCTCGCCCTGAGTGACCGTGAGCGTGGTCGACACACCAAGCGCCGACACTGTGACCGTTCCCTGGCGCGGCGCTCCAACATGCGGGGTCACGGACACGGTCAGCCCGTCCCCCGACAGCCCCGACGGCGACGACACGGTCAGCCACGGTTGGTTCGACGTCGCCGTCCACAGGGGCTGGTTGGTCCTTGCCATCACCATGAGAGCTGACGCCGCTGCTCCCGGCGACCACTGCGTCTGCGACACCGACACGAACGGCCGCGCGGCCTGGACAACTCGGAAGGTGTACCCCTTGCCGTCGGCCGTGACCCTGACCTCCCCCTCACGAGAAAAGGCCGTCGTGTTCTGCTGCAAAGACACCGTGAGCTGCCCCCCGGACACACCGGAGGACGGGGAGGCGCTGAGCCACGGTTGGTTCGATGAGGCCGACCATGATGGGCGATTGGTCGTGACGGTTACATTCACGCTCGCGGCGTTGGAGGTGGCCTGCCAGCCCGAAGCACTCACGGCTAGGGTCGTCCCGACCGCTGGCTGCGTGACCTGAAGCGTCCCGGAATAGGCTCCCGACGTCACGGTGACCGTCCCCGAACGGGCGGGCCCGGGGTTCTCGTAGGCGAGAACGTAGAGCCGCCCCCCAGAGACGCCAGGCAGATCCGGGACATAGAGCCACGAGTCGTCCGACCTGGCCGTCCACTCCTCTTCCCGCGTCGTCACGGCAACGGAGCCCACCGACATGGCCCCATCCACCGACAAGTAGGCGGGCGAGAAGGTGACAGGCAAGCCCAGAGACCCCTGGTGCACGCGGATCATCGCAGACGCGCCAGCAGAACGCACGGTGATGACTCCGGCTCTCATCTCACCGGAGGGGTTGGCCGCCACCGATGCCATGAGCGTCTGCCCCGAGACTCCTGAGGCTGTCGGCGTCAACCACGCCACATCTGATGTCGCCGTCCACGAGCCTTGGCCCGTTGTGACCACCGATGCTCCGAGGGGTCCTCCCTCGTCGACTCGCAGGAATGACCTCGACACTCGCACCCAGGGACGCGACTGGTCCAACTCGACGTGGACCCGCGCGACGCCTACAGACGTCTGGTCGACTCGGACCGTCAAGCCTCCGTGCACCGACGTCATCGTCTGACCGACCATCCATCGTTGTCCGGCGCCGGGGTTAGAGCCTCCCGGCGTCAGAACGAATATGTCCTCATCGAGGCCTTGGATGAGTGAGGCATCTCCCGACGCGTTCGTGTGGCGGATCGCGACTCCCCCGGCTCGCGAGTCGTACTCCACGTAGTACTCGCTCGTCGATGATCCGCTCTTCTCGCGGATCCTCAGCGCTTCGACTCCCAGTCCTTGCGTTTGAGCATTGTCCTTGAGGGTCACATCGAACACACCCGAATCCTCAATGACCTCTAAGAGTGGATCGCCAAATCTCAACACCCCCAGCATCACTTTCTGCCGACCGCTGAGACCCGACGTCTCCCATTGCATTGCCCCTCCCATTACGTTACGCAAGTCCCCATAGACCTCGGCGGTCGTCGCGCAGGTGCAGATCTGCTTGCCCTCCGAGTCAATTGGCCCGTCAACAACACCTTCAGGACAGGTCGCTGACCCCGCGTGGAGCAAACCGAAATGGTGACCAAACTCGTGGATGACCACCCCGGTGCTGGCCGCTACGTTGCCAAAGACAATGTGTGTCACTCCGCCAGACGTCACGTCATAGCCGAGGCTGGCAACGCCCGAATATCCGGCAGAACAACCATTGACTCCGTTTTCGTCAGCCGGCGAGAGGACGAGGAGGTGTCGTTGCAGCCCAAACATATAGCCCCAATAGTCCTCCTCGCCAAAGAGCTGGGCCGCCTCGTCGAAGGCGCCATTTGCCAAGCTCACGCAGGGCGCCGAGGTCCGTCCCGCGCGCGAATCTGCATAGGAGTATTGGAAGGCCGGGATCGCACCCTTGGTCTCCCGGGCCCACCATTCGGACAGGGAGCCGATGTACCGCGCCATGTCCGCCTCGCTGACAAACCGTCCTCGACCATCCGCCGACAGGAAGGCGATGTCAATCCAGTGCGGTGTGGCGTCGGCGGCGTAGGTTTCCGCCTCCGCCAGGACTTCCAGTTCGGCGACTTCCAGGGCGAAGTCGGCGTCAGCGGCAGCCTGGACTAGCGCTTGCCCAGCGCCCTCGCGCGCATCGAGCGTGTCTGGCCATCCGCCATCGTCCTGCTCGAGCTGCTCTGCGAGCTGCTCCGCGAGCTCAGGCGACGCATCCTCGAACGCGGCCACCGGCACGAGCACAGTCGCGCCCACCGTCTGGCCAGGCGAGACGTCCGTGGGCAAGCTCGGCCGGTCGATCGGCACGCTCACCCCCGTCTCGGTGTGGATGAACATGTCAGGCTCGCCAAGCGGCACGTCAGTGAACTGGGCGATCTGGCCCGTCACCTCGACGTAAGCGAAGTCGTCCACAACGGACGATGACGGGAGGTAGGCTTCGCCGTGATCCGGCGGGTTGGTCCCGGTGGACTGAGCAGCAAGGCCGCCACCGATGGCCAGTGAGAAGGCCGCGAGCGCGGCAAAGGACAGGGACAGGGTACGACGGTGTGTGCGGGACATCTTCCTTGAATCCGTTCAGTAGGGGGCTACGGGGGACTGAGCGCGGCCCGTGGGCTCGGGCCGGACGCAAACGCTCATCTCTGCGCGTCGCCCCCTACTGTATCGGTGGGGCGGCGGCCAGTGTTGGAGCCGCCGCCCCAGGATTGATCACCCGGGAAGACGCGCGGTGATCGTGAACGACCCAGGAGTCCCTCGGTCGAGGCCGGTGAGGTAGTAGAACTGACCAGCTACCAGGGTCACCGAGATCCGGAAGTGGGAGTTTCCGGCGCTGTCATCGTCGAAGGCAATGCCCTGACCTCCGGAACTCGCGACGACCCCGAAGGGATTGGAGTTCACGGTCCGGTCGGAGGACTCAAAGACATAGACCCCGGTGGTTGGCGCGGTGAACTTCAAGGCGGTGCCGGTTGGCCCGGGAGTCACTCGGATGGGGACAAGGTTCCAGGCACAGGCCGTCGCGTAGGCAGCACCACATCCGGGAGGCGGGGTGATGACCTGCGGCGCTGCAGCCTGGTTCACCGCGAAGGTCACCGATGCGCTACCCGCTGAGACGGTCACGCTCCCACTGCGAGCAGCGCCGGTGTTGGCTGAAACCGACACCGTCAACGTCGCACCACTCGCCCCCGAACTCGGAGCGACGGAAATCCACGACTGATTCGGAACCGCCGACCACGACGCCTGATTCGTCGTCACCACCACGCTCGAAGAACCCAAAGCCGACGATGGCGCCCACGACGTTTGCGACAACGACACCGAAGCCGTCGGGACTGTCTCCCGCGCGGTGATGGTGTACTGCCCCGACTTGGTGGTCAAGTACTGGCTGGCAGCCAGGTAGTAGACCCTGCCTGCCGTCAACGTCGCCTGCAGTCGGAAGTTGAGGTTCCCCGCATCGTCGTCGTTTTGCGTGATCAGCGAGAAGCCCGCGTCAAACAGAAAGCCGTACGGGTCGGAAGTGGACGCCCGCGCGGAAGACTCGAAGACCCACGTCCCCGACGTAGGCGCCGTGAACCGCAGATAGTGGTTCGTCGTCCCCACAGGGGCGACCACGACCGGAGAAAGATCCCACAGGCAGGCGGCCTGGAATGTGTTACACCGCTCAGAAGCATCCGAGTCGCCTTCCTGGTTCACAGTCATTGTCGCGCTTGCGCCGCCCGCCGAGAACGTGACGATCCCTGAACGGGCCACAACTGAGGCGTTGGCCGTCACCGACACCGTCGCCGACGCTCCGTTCGCCCCCGAGCTTGGGGAGACCGTCAGCCACGATTGGTTCGACGACGCCGACCACGACCCCTGGCTGGTCGTCACGACCACCCCCGTCGAGACCGCGCCCGCCCAAACGGACCAGGAAGGAATCGAGACCGAAACCGCCGTCTGTGCGCCGGCTGCCTGAGTGACCGAGAGGGTCGCGCTCGCACTCCCGGCCGTGACCGTCACCACCCCGGACCGGGAGGATGACGATGTGTTCGCCGAGGTGGAGACCGTCATCGTCGCCCCATCCCCTCCAGAGGAAGGTGAGATGGTGAGCCACGACTGGTTGGACGACGCCGACCATGACGTCTGGTTCGTGGTCACGGCGACGGGGATCTGTGATGCCTCCCCGCGCGGCGCCCACTGCGCAACTGACAGCGACACGCTCGGGGCTGTTGTCGCTCCCGCCGCCTGGGTCACCACGACCGTTGAGCTCGCCCCGCCCGCGGTGAAGGTCACAGTCCCTGACCGGGACGATGACGAAGTGTTGGCTGCGACTGAGACCGTTGCCGAGCCCCCGCTTGAGCCGGAGGTGGGTGCGACTGTCAGCCACGACTGATTGGACGAGGCTGACCACGAGGGCTGGTTTGTCGCGACCTGGACCGTGGTAGATGCTGCGGCCCCCCACGCCGACCACGCGGAGACCGAGGTAGACAGGGTTGCCTGCACCTCGCCTTGGACGACGGTGATGGTGGCTGGCGCTCCACCGCTCATGAGGGTGACCGTCCCTCGTCGAGCTGCGCCAGCGTACGGGGTCACCGAGAGGGCCAAGAGATCTCCCGACATTCCATTTCGCGAGGAGATCGTCAACCACGACTGGTTTGACGTTGCGTTCCAGTAGCCTGTGGTCGATCTGACCATCACGCTCAGGTCCGACGCGTCCGTACCTGGAGACCACTCGGTCTGCGACACCGACACAAGCTCTGCCGGAGTCTGAGTTACAGAGAAAGTCACCTCCTTCCCGCCCGCCATGACAGTTGCCGTCCCCGCCCGATGGAGGGGCGACGTGTTGGCCGCCACATACACCGTGAGCTTGCCCCCAGGCAGGCCCGACGACGGTGAGACCGTCAGCCACGATAGGTCGGACGACGCCGACCATGACGGCTGATTCGTCGTCACCGTCACGTCGATGCTGGTGGCGAAAGCAAGCGCGCCAAGGCCTGACCCACTAAGCTTCAGTGTTGTATCAGCCGCCGGCTGCGTCACTGGCAGCGTGACCGAATCCCCACCCGATGCCACCGTCACCGTGGCTGACCGAACCGGCCCGGTGTTGGCCTGCGCGTACAGCACCGTCCTTTGCCCGGAAGCGCCCGTCGGGGACAGGATCGAAAGCCAGGATTGGTTGGATGAGGCCGTCCATGGCTCCGAGCTCTTTGTCGTCACCGTGATTCCGATGCTTGAGATGGCTGCTTCCGCCGCCCATGACGCCTGTGACAAGGAGATTCTGGGCCGTGGTGGCCCTTGGAGGACGAGGATCTTCGCCGACGCGGTCGACGACCTCACGGTGATCGTTCCCGATCTCAACTCGGCTGTAGGGTTCGCCGCAACCGACGCCGTGAGCGTCTGACCCGACGTCCCTGACGCCGTCGGCACCAACCACGCCGAATCCGACGTAGCCGACCACGAGCCCCCACTCGTTGTCACGACCGTCGCCCCCGGATAGCCCGGTTCGTCGACCATCAATCGCGACCTCGCCACCCGCACCCACGGATTCGACAGGGCCAACTCGACGTGCACCCGAGCCTGGCCTGCGGCGGCCTGGTCGATCCGCACCGTGAGACCTCCTCCGACAGACTCCATGGTCTGACCAGCCATCCACCGCTGGCTCATGTTCGGGTGCGACCCTCCGGGAGTCAAGACATAGGAGTCGCGATCATTGTAAAAACTGGATAGTGACGCGTCGTCTCTCCTGTCGATGTGGCGAATCGCAACTCCCCCAGCTCGGGAGTCGAATTCGACCCAATACTCACTGATTGAGGACCCCCTCGTCTCCAGGATCTTGAGTGCCTCGATCCCGGGGCCCTGAGCCTGTGCGTTGTCCTTGAGGACCACGTCATGAACACCCGACGTCTCGATCACTTGAAGCGTTGGAACGGTTGCATCAAGAATCCCCAGTCTGGTCTTCTGCCAACCGTTGAGACCCGAAGTCTCCCACGAGCTCGAGTTTCCTTGGACGCTTCGCGTATCCCCGTAGATCTCTCGAATCTCGTCTCCCGTGCATATTTGCTGGTCGCTCGGCCCGACTGGACCGTCCACGACACCCTCGGGGCACGTGGCGGAGGCTGAATGAACCAGGCTCAAATGGTGTCCGATCTCGTGGATGAGCGTGCCTCGACTACTCAAGCCGTTGGATACCACAAGGTGAGTCTGGCCGCCAGAAGCGAGACCCCAACTGCCGCGGGTTGCGACTCCGGCATAGTCGGCGGCGCAGACCCCGTAGACGTTTTCGTCGCTCGGCGAGAGGACAAGGAGGTGCCTGCGCGTGCTGCCGATGTACACAGTGGAGTCCGAAACGCCAAACAGCGCTGCCCCCTCCCTGAAGGCACCGTTGGCACTGGTGACGCACTGCGCCGCCGTCTTCCCCGCCCTCGCCTGGGCGTATGAGTAGTTGAAAGACGGAATCTCACCCTTTGTCTCCCTTGCCCACCAGTCAGACAAGGCACCCATGAACACCGCCATGTCCGCCTCGCTGATGAACTTCCCGCGGTCGTTGGCCGAAAGGAAAGCGATGTCGACCCAGTGGGGGGCGGGTTCGCCAGCGAGGGCAACCGGCGCCTCGGCGAGGACTTCCAGCTCGGCGACCTCGAGAGCGAGGTCCACGGCGGCTGCCGCTTCTATGAGCGCTTCACCTGCGCCCTGGTTCCCGTCCAGCGGGTCTTGGCTTCCGTCATCGTCCGCCGCGTTGTCTGCGGAGAGTTCTGCGGTGACTTCGGGTGATGCCTCGGCGACCACGACGGCCGGCACAACCACGGTCGCGGTGACGCTCTGGGCTGGCGAGATCTCCTCAGGCAGGCTCTGGCGGTCGATGGGCACGGCCAGGCCTGAGTCGAGGGTGATGAACAGGTCCGGCGCGTCGGCGGGGAGGTCCGCGAGCATCATGACCGTGCCCGTCACCTCAACGAGCGCTGCTTCGTCGAGGACGGACGATGGCGCAGCCGCGGTTTGTTGGTGATCCGGCAGGTTGTCTCCCGTGGCCTTGGCGGCAAGGTTTCCGCCGGCGACCAGGGCAAGGGCCGCCAGAGCGGCACAGAAGGTGGAAAGGGTTCGGTATTTGGGGTGGGACATTGTTGTTGATCCGTTCAAGAACTGTGGGGGTCACCGGGGGGCTGGGCGTGACCCGAAGGGGCTGGGCGTGGCCCGCGAATCGGGGCCGAGCGCCGACGCTCATCACTGAGCGTCGCCCCCCATTCTAACGAGAGGTCACGCATGGGGGCGCGGGCTGGGCTGGCCTGGGAGGAGACTGCCAGCGGTGGCGGGTCTGGGATAGGTTAGGGAGGTGAGTTCAGCCGCGCGTCGCCGCCTGCCACGTCCTGCTCCCAGTGCCGCCATCGGCCGCATCCCCATTGTGGAGGTGGGGCCAGTTTTCGAGGGCGGGAGATGGCCTGCGCGGGCCGTCCCACGCGAGTCGGTGCCGGTCACGGCGACTGTCTTTCGGGAGGGGCATGACCGGGTCGGGGCCACGGCCGTGCTGGTCGGGCCCGAGGGGAAGGTCCATTCGTCGCGGGCGATGTGGCCCGTGGGGCAGGGGCTGGACCGGTGGGAGGGGCGGGTTGTCCCTGACGCCGAGGGCGAGTGGTCCTTCCGCGTCGAGGCGTGGGCGGATCCCATCGGGACGTGGCTGCACGAGGCGGAGATCAAGATCCCGGCGGGGATTGACGAGGACCTCGTCCTAGCGACGGGAGCGAGGCTGTTTGCCAAGGCTTCCTCGCAGGTGGGGGTGCCGAGCGAGGCTCGCCGGATCCTTGCCGCCGCGGCTGCGGCCCTGGTGGAGGGCAAGGCCAAGGCGACTGATCGACTCGAGGCGGCAGTATCGACCAAGGTCAGGGACGTCTTGCAGGACCATCCTCTGCGGGAGCACCTCTCGACATCGGCCACATATCCGCTGCGCGTGGTGCGGGAAAGGGCCTTGGTGGGGGCGTGGTACGAGGTCTTTCCCCGTTCGCTCGGGGCGGAATTCCATCCCAAAACGGGATGGCGAACCGGAACCCTGCGGACAGCGCTGAAGCACCTCGACCGAATCGCCGAGATGGGGTTTGACGTGCTCTATCTCACGCCCATCCATCCGATTGGAACCACGTTCCGCAAGGGACGCAACAACGCGCTCGAAGCGATTGCCACGGACCCCGGCTCGCCCTACGCGATCGGGTCGGCTGCCGGCGGTCATGACGCGATCGAGCCGTCGCTGGGCACCTTCGACGACTTTGACGCTCTCGTCGCGCGCGCGCAGGAGCTGGGCATGGAAGTGGCTCTTGACCTGGCCCTTCAGTGCTCGCCCAACCACCCGTGGGTCACGGAGCATCCCGAGTGGTTCACAACGCGGCTCGACGGGACCATCGCTTACGCGGAGAACCCGCCGAAGAAGTACCAGGACATCTACCCGCTGAACTTTGACAACGATCCCGAGGGGATCTACTGCGAGATCCTCCGAGTGCTCAAGGTGTGGATGGCCCACGGCGTGCGGATCTTCCGTGTCGACAACCCCCACACCAAGCCGCTGCCATTCTGGGAGAGGCTCCTCAACGAGCTGCGCGAAAGCGACCCCGACGTGCTCCTCCTTGCGGAGGCGTTCACCCGCCCGCCCATGATGCACACCCTCGCCTTGATCGGGTTCCACCAGTCCTACAACTACTTCGCCTGGCGCAACACCAAGGAGGAAGTGGAGGAGTACCTCGCCGATCTGGCAGGACCGTGGGGCTCGGTGATGCGCCCGGCCCTGTGGCCCACAACCCACGACATCCTCACGCCCTTCATGCAGTGGGGCGGGCAAGCAGCCTTTGTGATTCGTGCCCTCCTCGCCGCGACGGGAGCGCCGACCTGGGGGATCTATTCGGGCTACGAGCTCGTGGAGAACGTGGCGCGGCCTGGTTCAGAAGAGCAGATCGACAACGAGAAGTACGAGTTCAAGCCCCGGGACTTCACCCTAGAGACGGGTGTGTTCATGACCGAGCTGCTTGGGCAGCTCAACTCGATCCGAGCGGCGCACCCCGCGCTTCGGAGACTGCGCAACATCACGATCCATCCGACATCGGACGCCGCGACAGTCTGCTTCTCCCGGCGAGTCGAGGAATGGGAATCCCCCGACGGGAAGGCTGATTGCGTCATCGTCCTCCTCAGTCTTGATCCGCAGCATGCCCGTGAAGGCGTCGCCTGGCTCAATCTCGACGCGCTGGGAATCGCGCCGCCAGCTGAACCAGGAAAGCCAGCGCTGACTGCCCACGACGAACTGAGCGGCACGACCTTCGAATGGGGCACCGAGGTCTTCTTCAGCCTCGACCCAGCCGGCATCCCCGGCCACATTGTCTCGGTAGCCCCGCTGGGGTAGAGCGCCGGCAGCCGACGACACTGCGACCCATGCTGGTGTGCTGGACGGCCCAACGCCGAATCGCACGAGCCCCGAAGCACTAAGCTCGCGCGCGAAGCACTAAGCTCGCCCACGAAGCACTAAGCTCGCCCGTCGTAGCCCCAAGCCGAGAGGCAAAGTGCCAGGTCAACAGGCAAAGCACTAAGCTCGACCCCGAAGCACTAAGCCGGGCCGTCGAGCAGGGCGGACACTTTCTGCCCTGGGAATCCACAACGACCACCGCGCCTACGTTCGCCACCTGGTGCCGCTGATCGACCAGGGCCTTGTGGCGCTGACCAGCCCCAACACCCCGACCCTCCCCGGTCAGCGCTACCAGCTCACCGAAGCCGGCCGGACCGAACTAGACCGATTCCGCCGAGGTTCCCAACAAACCCCACCGATGACCCCACCAACCGGTTCAAGCAAAGCCAGTTAGGCCCGGGCAAAGGTCAGCTAGGCCCGGACAAAGAGGCTCTCCGCATTTTGGGTGGAGGATTGCGTTGTCGTGGGCAGGGCTCCCTGTTCCCTAACGCCGAGCGCCTTTCCCGGACACCAGAGCCAGCGATGTCACGTCTCGCCATCTGAGCAGACAGCGTAACCATCGCCCGCGCCCAATTCGGCAGAAGTCACATATCCAGGTAAACGCCATCCTCCCCCCATCAGCGCCCAGCATTCATGCAGGTCACAGAGTTGACAGAAATGACCCTCCCGACAAAAACCTGGACTTGTGACTTCTGCTCATGGGTTTGTGACTTTTGCCCTGCGAGCGCGCCCATCGTCGACAAAGGTTCATGCCCTTGGCATGCCCTACACGTTGAATCCGAGGGCTCTTAGTTGTTCGCGGCCTTCGGGGGTTATGTTGCCGGGGCCCCAGGGGGGCATCCACACCCAGTTGATCCGCACTTGGGTTGCTAGGCCCTCGACGGCGGCGCAGGCCTGGGCTTCGATGACATCGGTGAGTGGACAGCCGGCGGAGGTCAACGTCATGTCGACCGTGACACTGCCATCGGTCGCCACGACGACGCCGTAGACCAGTCCCAGGTCGACAATGTTGATCCCCAGCTCAGGATCAACGACTTCGCGCAACGCCTCTTCGATATCCGCAGCACTGGGCAACGCTCCTGGCCGGGCTCCCACGGACGATGACGCACCCACCGCGCCTCCGGCACTGGGCAACGCTCCTGGCCGGGCTCCCACGGACGATGACGCACCCACCGCGCCTCCGGCACTGGGCAGCGCTCCTGGCCGGACTCCCACGGACGATGACGGCTCCTCGCCTTTCCCCGCAGAACCCGTCCCCCACACGGACTCGACCCGATCCGCCATCACTCCCATCCTTCCGGAATCGCGGCCGGCGACGCATCGCCCACCTCCGCCTTGGCCAGGGCGTCCTTCAGCGCCATCCAGCCGAGTAGCGCGCACTTGATCCGCGCCGGGTAGCGCGACACCCCCTCAAAGGCGAGGGCATCGCCCAGCGCTTCTTCCTCCTCGGGGTCAGTCAACCCCTCCCCCCGCGAGCGCATGAGCGCCATGAACGTCTCCTCCAGCCGCGCGATCTCACGCGCCGAACGCCCCGCCACCAGCTCAGACATCATCGAAACCGACGCTTGGGAGATCGAGCATCCCCGCCCGTCCCACGCCAGTCCATTAAGGACGATGGCGTCACTCGCCTGCCCTGGTGTCTGACCCCGAAGCTGGACCTGAAGCCGCACCTGGTCTCCGCACATCGGGTTCACCTGGAATGACTCGCCATCGAAGCTCTCGCCCAGACCCTTGTGTGAGGGATCCTTCGCGTGGTCCATGATGAGCTGCTGGTAAAGCTGCTCCATTCCCCCCGCGCTCCCCATCACGCCACCCCAAAGAAAGGTCTCACCTGCGCCAACGCCTTCACCACGGCATCAACCTCCGCCTTCGTCGAATACAACCCCAGCGACACCCGGGTCGAGGCGTGAACCCCCAGCGCCCGATGAACCGGCTGCGCACAGTGATGACCCACCCGCACCGCGATCCCCAGTGAGTCAAGGAACTGCCCCACATCATGCGGATGAACCCCCGAGACATCGAGACTCACAACGCCACTGCGATCCCGGGTATCGAGAGGCCCTAGCACCCGAACACCAGCAACGCCCCCCACCCCCTCAAGCAGCCGAGCCGTCAGTTCCGCCTCCCGGGCAGCGATCCGATCCATCCCGATCGCCGTCAAGTACCGGACCGCAGCCGCCCACCCCACCATCTGGCTCACAGGCTGGGTCCCCGCCTCAAAGCGCTGAGGCGGCGGTTGGAAGGTGGCCTGCGTCATCGTCACCATCTCGACCATGGAGCCCCCGGTCCAGGCAGGTCCCAGCTGCTCCAAGACAGATTGCGAGCCCAGTAGAGCCCCCACCCCCGTCGGCCCGTACATCTTGTGCGCCGAGACCGCTGCCAGGTCGAACCCCAAGTCTCGAAAACAAACAACCCCATGTCCCGGCATCTGCGCCGCATCAAGGACGCGAATCGCCCGTGGCCCCCAGTCAACCCCGCCTAGAGCAGCAAGATCCGTGCAAGCCCCCGTCACATTCGACGCCCCGGTCACCGCTACCACCCGTGGCCGCCGAGCGGCCAGATCGTCCACCACTCCCAGGTCAAGCCGCCCATCCTCGCCCACCGGAATCCACGCAAGCTCCGCGCCTGTCCGCGAAGCCAACCGCTGCCAGGGGACAAGATTCGAATGATGCTCAGCCTCAGTGACCACGATGAGATCCCCCACCCCGACCCCAGCCGACTCAATCGCGAAAGCTGCGGTATTGATCGCCCCCGTCGTCCCCGTCGTCACGACCAGCTCCCCCGGCTCTGCCCCCAGGAAGGCGGCCACCGAGGTGCGCGCCCCCTCGAACGCCAGAGTTGCCTCCTCGGCCAGAGCATGCGCCCCGCGATGCACCGCCGCATAACTCCCCAGGTCAAACTCCCTCACCGCGTCGATGACCGACCGAGGACGCTGCGTCGTCGCCGCCGAATCAAGGTAGATCAGCGGTTTCCCGTCACGCACACAACGCCCCAACACAGGAAAGTCCGCCCGAAGCCTGGCGACCTCATCGCAGCCAAGGCGAGCGCCGCCATCGTGCGCCACTCTAGGAGGCAAATCGGTCATAGCCTTCTTCCTCCAGGCGATCGGCGAGCTCGGGCCCGCCCTCCTCCGCTATCCGCCCCGCGACAAACACGTGGACGAAGTCCGGCTTGATGTGGGCGAGGATGCGCGTGTAGTGGGTGATGAGGACCACGCCCAGCCCGGTCGCCTCCCGCGCGCGGTTCACGCCCTGACTCACGATCCGCAGGGCGTCGACGTCGAGCCCCGAGTCGGTCTCGTCGAGGATGGCAAAAGCGGGCTTGAGCAGCTCTAACTGGAGAATCTCGTTGCGCTTCTTCTCACCGCCGGAAAAGCCCTCGTTGACCGAACGCTCGGCGAACTCCGGCTCCATGCGCAGCGCTGCCATCGCCTCGCGCACCTCCCGCACCCAGGCCCGCAGCGGCGGAGCTTGACCGGCGATGGCGGTCTTCGCGCTCCGAAGGAACGACGCCTCCGAGACCCCCGGGACCTCGACCGGGTATTGCATCGCGAGGAACAGCCCCGCCCGCGCGCGCTCGTCCACGCTCATCGCGAGCAGATCCTGGCCGCCGAGCCGAGCATCTCCGCTGGTCACCTCGTACTTCGGGTGGCCCGCCAGCGCATAGGCGAGCGTCGATTTCCCCGAGCCATTCGGCCCCATGATCGCGTGGATCTCGCCCGGAGCGACGGCGAGGTTGACCCCGTGGAGGATGGGTTTGGCCCCCTCAGCAGTCACAACACTGACGTGCAGATCGCGAATTTCAAGCATGGCTCTCCTTCTTTGTCACAGACAACGCCGGACGATGACGTCCCTCACCAGCGAGCCGAGCGTCCACTTGGTCTGCCAGCCGCTTAGCGAGGTCGGGAACGGGGATCTTGTCGAGAAGCTCAGCGAAGAACCCGCGGACCACGAGCCGACGAGCGCTCGCCTCGTCGATTCCCCGCGAGCGCAGGTAAAAGAGCTGCTCACCGTCGAAACGCCCCGTGGCGCTCGCGTGACCCGCGCCCTCGATCTGCCCCGTCTCGATCTCAAGATTCGGCACCGAGTCAACGCGCGCCCCCCGGGTCAGCATGAGGTGCCGGTTGAGTTCGTAAGTGTCGGTTCCCTCTGCGTTCTTGCGAATGAGCACGTCACCCACCCACACCGAATGCGCCCCCGCACCAGACAGCGCCCCCTTGTAGGTCACACGCGACCGACAGCGCGGAGCAGCATGGTCGATGGCGATCCGCGCCTCGTGCTTCTGGCCGGTGTCGGTGAGGTTGAGGCCCAGCAGCTCGGCGTCACCTCCCGGGCCGCAGAAAACGACCGTCGGAGTGATGCTGACCTGGGCACCTCCAAAGGAAACGACCGTGTGCCGAAGGGTCGCATCCCGGCTGACCCGCGCTTGATGGCTCGCCGTGTGGACAGCGTCCCGTTCCCCATCGTGAACAGCGATAACGGTGAGCTGCGCGCCGTCCCCCACCTCGATCTCAACGGTCTGCTCCAGCGTCCCACTCCCCCGGTGGTCAAGAACGATCATTCCCTTCGACCCCGCCATAGCCCGCAGCACATGCCGGGATTCCGCGACACTCCCCGACATGCCGACGATGGCGAGCCTCACCGGCGTGGTGAGCTCAACTCCCGCTGGAATCGTGACGTGGCGAGCTTGGTTCTCGAGGTGAGCGCCGCCATCGTCCATCACCGTTATGGGAGGGGAGGTCGTCATCAGCCCACCGACCCTTCCATCTGTAGCTCGATGAGGCGATTGAGCTCGAGCGCGTATTCCATGGGGAGCTCGCGGGCGATGGGTTCGATGAATCCGCGGACGATCATCGCCATCGCTTCCGCCTCGGGCATGCCTCGCGACATGAGGTAGAAGAGCTGGTCTTCGCTGACTTTCGAGACGGTCGCCTCGTGGCCCATGTGGACGTCGTCGATGCGGACGTCGGTCGTGGGGTAGGTGTCGGTGCGGGAGATGTCGTCGACGAGCAGGGCGTCGCAGAGCACGTTGGACTTGGCGTTGTCAGCGCCGTCAAGGATCTTGACGAGGCCTCGGTAGGAGGTGCGGCCGCCGCCGCGGGAGATCGATTTCGAGACGACTGAGGAGGAGGTGTCGGGGGCGAGGTGGATCATCTTCGCGCCCGTGTCCTGGTGTTGTCCCTGGCCAGCGAAGGCGATGGAGAGGGTCTCGGCGCGGGCGCCACGTCCGACAAGGACGCAGGCTGGGTATTTCATTGAGGTCTTGGAGCCGATGTTTCCGTCGACCCACTCCATCGTCGCGCCCTCGTGGACCACGGAACGCTTGGTCACGAGGTTGTAGACGTTGGTTGACCAGTTCTGGATCGTCGTGTAGCGGACGCGGGCGTCCTTTTTCACGATGATTTCGACGACGGCCGAGTGGAGCGAGTCGGTGGAGTAGATCGGGGCGGTGCAGCCTTCGACATAGTGCACATAGGAGCCCTCATCGGCGATGATGAGTGTCCGCTCGAACTGGCCCATGTTCTCGGTGTTGATGCGGAAGTAGGCCTGGAGGGGGATCTTGCAGTGGACACCGGGAGGGACGTAGATGAAGGAGCCACCGGACCAGACGGCGGTGTTGAGGGCGGCGAACTTGTTGTCGTTCGGGGGGACCACCGTGCCGAAGTGCTCGCGGAACAGGTCAGGGAACTGGGTGAGGGCCGAGTCCGTGTCGAGGAAGACGACCCCCTGGGCGGCAAGATCCTCCCTGATCTGGTGGTACACAACCTCGGATTCGTACTGTGCCGCGACGCCGGCGACAAGACGCTGCTTTTCAGCCTCGGGGATGCCGAGGCGGTCGTAGGTCTTCTTGATGTCGTCGGGGAGGGCATCCCAGCTGGTGGCAGGGCGGTCGGTGGGGCGGACGTAGTACTTGATGTGGTCAAAGAGGACACCGTCGAGGTCGGGCCCCCAGGTGGGCATGGGCCACTGGGTGAACAGGTCAAGAGCTGCTAGGCGCTGGTCTCGCATCCACGTCGGCTCGTTCTTGACGGCGGAGATCTCGCGGACGACGGTCTCGTCCAAGCCCCTCTTGGCGTCCTGACCTGCAGTGTCGGGGTCAGCCCAGCCGTAGGAGTAGGTGCCTAGGGAGGCGATGGTTTCTTGTTGGGAGAGGGGGGTGGGGAGGGGCGGGGGTGGGGAGGTGGGCGGGGGCGGGGAGGGGGGCGGGGGCGCGGGGAGGGGAGGCGTCGTCATCGTGCGCCACCTTGGTGGGTGAGCGGGATGGCGATGGTGCAGCAGTGCTCGCCTGTCGCGAGGGTGGCCAGCGGCTGGATGTGGACGCCCAGGAGGCGGGAGACCGCGGCGGTCTCGGCGTCGCAGAGGTCCGGAAACGCGGCGGCGACGAGGTGGACGGGACAGTGCCCCAGGCACAGCTGCACGGTGAGGTTGCCGGGTCCGGGCCGGAGCGTGGCCGCGTATCCGTCGCGGGTTAGCTCGGCAGCGAGCGCGCGGGCGCGGGCTTCGATGCATGGGCCAACTGCGCGAACCGTGGGACCGTATCGGTCCTCAAGATGGCGGGCACGGTGCTGAGCAAAGGCGGTGATCGCCCCCTCGCCTGCGGTGGCTAGCAGGAACTCCAGGGCCTGAACAGCGATGTCGGTTCCAGCGGAGGAGAGCTTGTCGTGGGCGCTCACCGTAGCGATGTAGCGCCGAGCCGGACGGCCTGGCCTGCGGACCCCCGGCGGCGCCAGGGCGTCATGATCCTGGATGAGGTCCTCCTCGACGAGCACAGCGGTGTGCCGCCGAACCCCCGCCGGAGTCAACCCCAAGGTCTCGGC
>Ga0123356_10003554_pt1 | contig 16278 bp, 13 predicted proteins | sample TergutEmb28metaG_2_FD_92546 | JGI IMG/M metagenome (GOLD analysis project Ga0123356, IMG submission 92546) | Embiratermes neotenicus P3 segment gut microbial communities from Petit-Saut dam, French Guiana - Emb289 P3 | ecosystem: Host-associated > Arthropoda: Insects > Digestive system > Gut ...
AGACTTTGCTCACTTTGACGACTACTTGGAAGCAGCAAAAACTCGATCTCCACGATACTATGACGCAAAAACTAGTCGAAGCATGGACAAAACAAAGAAACTAAAACAAGCTAAACACATACATCTAGTAGACACCATAATTCATACCTCCTGCGATGATATGAAAAACATTGATCTGAATGTTTTAGTTAATGTTGTGCGTTTTCTGTTGAGGTGCATTAATGCTGAAACATGATGTGTGCACCTGAATGTGGCAGAGATTAGCCCTGAACTGTTTTTATGTCGCTGGTTTTGAAATCAGTGTTCTTATGATTCAAAGTTTTGGCTTTGGTTGTATAGTGGTATCTCGGTGTTGTCTAGATAGAGTCTGGGTTTAGTTAGTTCAACAGATTCAGTGTTGTTGTCAACGACTTTTAGTAGGTATTCAAATTGTTTGTTGCCGCCATAACCGCTGTATTGGAGCGTGTTGTTTCCACCGATGAGTTGGTAGTTGTTTTCGGCGTATGTGTCTACTATTTTTACCTGTCGCATAAACTCGGGAAGCACATGTCCATGCCAGTACACCCAGACTTGTACCTCAATCACGTCGCCTATTTTTGATGTGGAACCGTTGGTGTTTTTCTCAAAATAGGCGGCTGTAACGTCGGCTTTGGGGTTTGTGTAGTGGTTGAGTGCCTCTGCACCTCGATAGGCAAAGAAGGCTAACGCAACGGTTGCTATTAGGGTAGCTGCTATCCAGACGGGGCGTTTCCAACGGGGTTTGGGTGGTTTATGAGCGTGTGTTATGTTGTTGGGTGATTTGGGTAGCCAGCCGCGTATGATTTTGTTTGTTCTTTTTTTATTCGTTTTTTGCACCTTATTTTTCTGGGTTCTTTTGTAGTTTTCGTAGTAGTATATGCCTATGGATAGGTTAACAATGTTCATAAGAACTGTGAAAGTGATTATAACTGGGGTAGTTGTTCCAGGGGTTAATATGGTGATGGCTAGAAATGTGGCGATCATAAGGCTGTTGATTGCTATGGTTGATATGTAGATTTTTTTTCCAAAGGTGTTTGTGTATCTTGGTGTGATCCAGTTATGATTCATCCACGCGGGGTTTTTCTCTCCCAGTTTCACGGCGTAAAGCGTGAAAAGGATTATTGAAAGGAGCATAAGTCCAATGCCTCCTGCAGTAAATGTCCAGCCTGCAATGCTGTTTGCTGTGGTGTATCCCCAGCTGGGGTTGGTTTTGGGTACATACAGCTCGGGAAATAGGTAATATGGACCTGCCAGCAGAAGGAATCCTAAAATTAGTGTGCCTGTGGCTAATCCGCCGGTTGTTTTGGTAGAGATAGTGGTGGTGGTTTTTTGGTTGCTTTGTGGTTGTAGTGGTTTTGGTTCTTTGGGGAGCCATCCTCTGTAGTGTTTTTTGTGTGTTTGGTCTTTCTTTGTTGTTTTTTCTTCCATAGCAAACACCTGTAAACAAATATATATTTACAAATATTTAACTGCTATCATCAACCAACTAACTACCAACCATCACCCAAACCAAAACCAAGCACCCAAAACCAAACCCCTGCTATCACAAACAACAAAACCCCTAACACAAAACCTGCCTTAGCACGACAAATAATACCCACCGGATAAAGAACCCGTCTGTCTCAAAGCCGACATCCATTAGACTTGTCTAAACATTTTTCTATACCCCTGCACTGTCATTTGCAGAAGGCAAAGTTATGAATGACGAAATTGTCGGCATGGGCACATGGTACGATATGATGGCTAAAAAAGTCATCGAACGCGAACAAACCCTAAACCGTGACATGAGCAGAATCCGCACAGAAATGGGCTTGGGCGCCTCAGGTTTTCCTCACATCGGCAGTTTAGGCGACGCCTCCCGAAGTTACGCTGTCACCTTAGCACTCAAAAACTTAAACTGCAACTCAGAGCTGATTGCCTTCTGCGACGACAAAGATGGTTTGCGCAAAGTTCCCGCTGGTCTACCCGCCGACACAGCAAAAAGCTTAGAAAAATACCTTGGATACTCCGTTTCCACCATCCCCGACCCGTTTGGTTGCCATGAGAGCTACGGTAAGCACATGAGCTCGCTTCTACTTGAAGCACTTGACAAATGCAACATCCAATACAAGTACTACAGCGCCAAAGAAGTCTACCAAAAAGGCCTCTTACTAAACGAAATCCGCACCCTACTTACCAACGCCAAACAAGTCGGCGAAATCATCAAACAAGAAGTCGGACAAGAAACATACAACGATGTCCTGCCCTTTTTTGCCGTCTGCGAAAAATGCGGACATCTCTACACCACCCGCGCCTACAAATTTGACCCCAAAACCGACAAAGTCACCTACAAATGCGAGGGACTTGAAATCCGGGGCAAACTCATCTCCGGCTGCGGACACGAAGGCGAAGTAGATATCAAAAGCGGCGAAGGCAAACTCACCTGGAAATCCGAATTCGCCGCAAGATGGCGCGCACTAGATATCCGCTTTGAAGCCTACGGCAAAGACATCGCAGATTCTGTACGCATAAACGACCGCATCTGCCGCGAAATCCTCCACTATGAACCCCCCAGCCATGCCAAATACGAAATGTTTCTAGATAAGGGCGGCAAAAAAATCAGCAAATCCGCCGGCAACGTATTCACACCCCAAGTTTGGTTCAACTACGGCTCCCCCCAATCCCTTCTACTGCTCATGCTTAAGCGCTTTGTAGGCACCCGCGCCATCGACGTCTCAGACATCCCAAGCTATATGAATGAACTCGACGACTTAGAAGACATCTACTTTGACAAAAAACAAACCAACCCAAAAGAAGACACCCGCCTAAAAGGCCTCTTTCAATATTGCTATGTCATGAACCCCCCCACAACCCCAAGCATCCACGTACCCTACAACCTACTGGCATTTCTTGTCAAGATGGCACCCAAAGAATGCCTAAACGACTACATCACAGAGAAACTCCAAAGCTACAGCTACCTCAAAAAAGACCAAAACATAACCCCCGACCTCCAAAAACGCATCGCATATGCGCAGAATTGGACCCGAGATTTTGATGAAATCAAAGAATCCAGCGTCGAACTCTCAGTGATAGAACGCAAAGCCCTAAGCGAACTCAGCATAAGGCTGCAAGATAACCTTGATGCCGACGCAATTCAAAACGTCATCTTTAACGTCGCCAAAGACAACGGACTAAAAGTCGGCGCATTCTTTAAAGTACTCTACTCCGTACTGATGGGAGCTCCCCAAGGACCCCGCCTTGGTCCATATGTACTAGCCATGGGCAAACAAAACGTCATCAACGCACTGGAACGTGTACTAAACAAAACCAGCCCCGAACCCCAGTAACCAACATGTCCCCAAAACAACCCAACACAAGTTTGGAAACCTTCCCTAAAAGGCTAAAACGGACCTCAATTTCCATAGTTTTCTTCATAGAAGCAAAGTAACTTGGAGCGGGAACCACTATTTTTAAGTTCAAGCTCCGTATTTACTACCTTTGCCTCAAAATTTTGAGGGCTAGCAAGACAGTTGGGCCTGTCGTCTAGTACGGATTATGACACCGGCCTGCGGAGCCGGAGGTCCTGGGTTCAAATCCCAGCGGGCCCGCCAATTCCACTTTACAACTCTTGTTTTGTCTTATCATTAGCTGTAGAACTTAATAATTGAGGATTGTTGTGGCCAAAGTGGCCGTTGACGGCTATTCGAGGGATGTATGCCTAGAAAAACTTATATTGTTAAGGTCGTCATGTTGTTGTTCGCGTTAATTGGAGGTTTACTTGATTTGTCAGCAATACCCACGTCTGCGGGCGGAATTCCCATTATGGTTCTCAAAGAAGGTTCCAAACGGAACCGGGGGAAAGACGCTCAGCATGGAAACATTATGGCCGCCAAAGTTGTAGCTGAATCCGTCCGAAGTGCATTGGGCCCTAAAGGTATGGATAAAATGTTAGTTGACGGCTTCGGCGATGTCACCATAACCAGTGATGGTCGAACGATTCTCGACGAAATGGACATCCAGCATCCAGCGGCAAAGATGCTAGTCGAAGTCGCTAAAACCCAAGATAAAGAAGCCGGTGATGGAACAACATCTGCCGTTATCCTTGCGGGCGAACTTTTAAGCCAAGCTGAAGAACTTCTTGATAAAAACGTTCATCCAACTATTATTATCGAAGGCTACAAACAAGCCGCCCAAAAAGCCCTAGAAACTCTCGATAAAATTGCAATCCCCATAGATATAACGAAGCCTGATTACCTAAAAAAAGTCGCTGTAACGGCCATGGGAAGTAAAATCGTTTCTGACTACAAAGATTACCTCGCAGACATTGCTGTTAAAGCCCTGCAGGCTGTTGCAGAAAAAACCCCCAACGGCGCAATAAAAGCAGACATCGACGATGTCAAAATCGAGAAGAAAACCGGAGAATCCATCGCAGATACCAAGTTTATCAGCGGTATAGTACTTGATAAAGAAATCGTACACAGTGGTATGCCTAAACGTGTAGAAAAGGCAAAAATCGCTCTCCTTGATGTCTCCTTGGAAAACGAAAAACCCGAAATGGACGCTAAACTCAACATCGAAAGCCCCGCACAGATCGAGGCATTTCTCAAACAGGAGGAAGCCATGCTCAAGGCGATGATTGATACAATTCTTGCATCCGGTGCTAACGTAGTGATCTGCCAGAAAGGTATCGATGACCTTGCTCAGCATTTCATGGCCCGAAAAGGTATAGTCGCCATCCGTAGAGCCAAAAAATCCGACATGGAAAAACTCGCACGGGCAACCGGTGGAAAAATCATCAGCAATATCGACGCATTGGCAAGCGCTGATCTCGGCGAAGCCCAACTGGTCGAAGAACGCAAGACCGGTGATGACAAAATGACCTACATCGAAGGCTGCAAAAACCCCAAGTCCGTCACTTTGCTCATAAGAGGCAGCAACCCACGCTTAACCGCAGAAGCCGAGCGCAGCATCCACGATGCCCTCTTTGTCATAAAAGACCTCCTTGAAGAACCCCGTATCGTTGCAGGCGGCGTTGCACCCGAACTAGAAATAGCAAGTACATTGCGAAAATACGCACAAACTCTGCCGGGTAGAGAACAGCTCGCCGTGAGAATCTTTGCCGATGCCATAGAAGAAATCGCAGTAGCACTAGCAGAGAACGCAGGCATAGACACCGTAGATCTCCTAACCCAGCTCCGCGCAAGCCATGAGAAAGGTCAAACTTGGGCAGGCATCAACATCTCTACCGGAAAAGTCGACGACATGACTAAACAAAACGTTTACGAACCGCTCGCCGTTAAAAAACAAATCATCAAATCAGCCAATGAAGCCGCATCCATGATCTTAAAAATCGACGATATCATTTCAACCGCTAAGATGAAGTCTCCTCCAATGCCCCCAGGAGGCGGCATGCCCGGCGGTGCAATGGGTGGAATGGGCATGGGTGGTATGGGTGGCATGCCTGGTGGAATGATGTAGAATGCAACAAGAAAAAGCAATCAACGTAGGACCCCCAAAAATCACTCGCTTTGAGAAAGCAAGAATAGTGGGCGCACGCGCCCTGCAGATCTCAATGGGGGCCCCAATCTTGGTAGATGCCGAAGAAAACACCAATCCCATAGACATCGCACTAAGCGAACTCGATGCAAACATACTGCCGATCACCATACGGCGCACACTACCTGACGGTACATTCCAAGATATACCCCTAAAATGGCTATCTTAAATCGCCATCTTTCCTTCTTTTCTATTTTTAGATTAGCACTTATTGTTTGTTTGCACCCCGAGTAGCCACATACTCTTAAGAGACCTCCACTCGCTAAACAGTATGTGATGAGATTGATTTTTAATAAATCCCAAAGCATACCGCCCATGCCCCCCATACCTGAACATCCCGAGCGGCCCCCGCCGAACATACCCATTCCAGGTGAACCCACCGCCGGAGACAAAAGCAGAAAACAATCCTATCGATGTAAAATATGTGGCAAAGTCTTTAACAGCAAAACAGAACTCAAAGCCCACCTATCTATAGAACACCCCTAAAAATAAAGACACGACAATCCACAGACACTCTATTTAGTTGAGCCTCTCTAAGTCAAAGAACTCTCCCTGGTCATGCATATAGTGCCCCGTTTTTGTTGCGCTTCGGTGAGTGTAGTTGTGATTTGTTTCCAGTGTGCACCCTGCCAATATATTTGCTCGCAGTTAGGACACTGCCAGAACTGCTCATAGTAGCGGTAAGTGTTGGGTTTTAGCTGGTTTTTTAGCTGTTCTTTTTGGGCTGGCCTGATCAATGTATTACAAACAGGGCAACGCGCTTTGTCCATATCAATCTCTAATATCAATCCATAGCACTTTGTAACTTTTGCAAGCCGTTCCGACTCTGTTTGGCCCTCCACATAAAATGCATCCAGACCCCCTATGACCGCCCGTTTGTAGAGCTCCAAATCCCTTGTCAAGAGCACCCGTTGCTCAACCTTTGCGATCTCTAAAAGCTCCTTATCACCTAACTGCACGTTGTAGGTTACGTCATGACCCATCATGCGTAGCCAACGTGTCAATTTCCCCAACATGCCATCTACAAGAAACTTCACAGTGCACTTCCCTGCACAACCCTACCCGTGCCGCCCCTCACAATAATCTCGCCCTCATCATAGACAACCTGTCCCCCTACAACGGTTTTAACCGGTTTGCCATTAACTTCCCAGCCATCATAGGGACTGAATTTGGATTTGGACTTAAATTTAGCGGCGTCTATTTTAAATTGGCAATCGTAATCAACGATGGTAAAATCGGCTGTGTTACCTGCTTTGATATGTCCTTTGTCTGTTAAACCATAGATTTTCGCGGGATTTTCTGCAAGTCGTGATACAACTTGGTCTAATGAAAGCCTGCCTTTTCTTACCATAGTCAGCATAAGCGGCAGGGTTACTTCCAATCCGGGGATGCCCGCTTTCACATCCCAGATATTGGTTGCTTGTTTCTCTTCAAGGGTGTGGGGTGCATGGTCTGAGCCTATAGCATCAATTGAGCCCTCGTTTAAACCGTGCCACAATGCCTCCACCTGAAAACGATCCCGTAACGGTGGTGCCATAATAGTCAGCGAGCCATAACGTTGTAGTTCCTCACTGGTCAGCATCAAATGGTTGGGTGTGACTTCGCAGGTGATGGTTTTTTGGGCTTTTTTTGCTTCTGCAATCGCTGTCAGTCCCTCTTTGGTGGAAATGTGACAGAAATGTAGTTGCACCCCTGTTCCAGTACTAAGCTTGAGAATACGCTCAACAGCTATGTGTTCAGCCTCTTTAGTATGTGCTCGCAGGTAATCTGTTAGGGCTGTTTTTTTTGCTTGCTTAAGCTTGGCCACGTTAGTTGCCAACACGGTGTGGTCTTCTGCGTGGATTGCAACCAACATTTTCATCTCTGCAGCCGCTTTTAGGGCTTCAGTTATGGCGGTATCGTCATCTACGTTTACACCCCCCATCTGCTCCCCCATAAATAGCTTGAAAGCAACCGCGCCTTGCTTTGCGATTTCTCTTATTTCGGAACGGGTTTGGGGAAATTCTGAATAGAACCCAACATTAACCAAAATCCGTCTCTGCGCAATCCCCATACGATTCCTAAGGGTTTGGGCACTCATAGTGATGGGTTCATTGTTTGGCATATCCAAAACAGTTGTGAAACCGCCTGCTGCCGCGGCAGAGGTACCGGCGGTAAAATCTTCTTTGTAGGCTTTGCCTTCATCTCGCAAATGCACATGCTCATCAATCAAACCCGGCAATACGAGCAAGCGACTGTGAAGGTCAGTTTTTTGGTCTGCCTTTGGCATCTGTGTTTCTTTGCCGATTTTGCATATTATCCCTTCTTCTATAGCGATGCAACAATCGCTGATTTGCCCTTTTAGGTATGCTTTGGCGTTGAGAAAGACCGAATCAACAATCACTTCGATTCACAGTAGAAAATAGCGAATGTTCCCCTAAAAGGTTATTTGACCGCTCAACTCACCCATTGATGGTGTCCTGTTTACTTGTTGCTGTTCTGCCTCTGGGCTGTTGTTTTCTTTGGTTGTTTTGCTGTAGAAAATTTGAGGCTAACTCAATTTAGCGTCAAACATCTGCGTTATTTGGGTTTGATCTGGGCATTTTTTAAGTGGATATAAAATGGGGAGCGGCTGGTTATTGTTTTTTGCCCAGCGGGTTTTTTTGGAGTTCTTCAAACAGTTTGGGGTCTTCGCGTAGGATCTTGGGGATATAGTTGCATGCGGGGTCTGATGCGAAGAGGTCGCCTGTGTAGTGTTCTGCACGTGTTCGACATCCGCCGCAGATTTCTCTGTATTCGCAGATGCCGCATCTGCCTTTGAGGTTGTTTTTGTCGCGTAGTTTGAGATGTAGGGGGCTTTGTTGAAGTTCTTCCCAGGCTGTTCTTAGTTTTTTGTCTTTGACATTGCCGATGCGGTAGCCTTCATGGAAGCCGCAGCTTCGGTAGTCGCCGTTTTCTGTTATGCCTATATAGTTGCCGCCTATGCTGCATTTGCCTAGGTAGCCCTCGTTGTACCAAGCCCAAAAGTTGGCGGGGTTTTTTTGGCGTACTATGCGGGCATAAAAGGGTGCATAAACGTGGATTTTGACTTTGCCGTAGAGTTTTCGTTGGATTTCATAGATTTCATCAAATGTTTTCTCATACTGCTCTGGGGTGGGTGCTAAGTCTTCCATGTGATCGCTTGCTCTGCCGACGGGAACCAAGTTGTGGTAGACTAGCATGCGTGCTTTGTATTCTTCGGCGAGTTCTGCTGGGTGTGCCATGTGGTTTATGTTGATTTTAGTCATGGTGGTGACTAAACAGTCTAGGAGCCCGACTTCGCTTAGTTTTTTCATGGCATGGATTGCCATGTCGTAGCCGCCTTTGCGGCGGGTTAAGTCGTTGGATTCTTTGTTACCGTCGATACTTATGGCAGTGTGAACTTCATATTTGCGGAGCAGATCGAAGCGTTTTTCGTCCCATGCAAAGCCGCTTGTGATTAGGCTGACTTTCATGTCGTGCTTCTTTTCTGCATACTCTATGACTTCCCATATATCTGGGCGAACCAGGGGTTCTCCGCCGCTGATTCCAAGCCATTTTGAGCCAAACTCTGCCATTTCATTAACCATATGCTTGGCTTGTTCTGTGCTTAACTCTTGGTCTTTGGCGTATTCTTTTGTGTAACTGCAATATGTGCAGCTGCCAACACAGTTACGGGTACAGCGCCAAACAACCATGAACAATGGGTCAGTGATTGGATTCATTTAATTGCACGCTAAATGAATGATTTCCTACTCGATATAAAATTTACTATAGGAAAACATTTTTTTATTCCACAACAAAAATGCTGTCTCAAGAGGTAAGTCTAAACACTATTTGTAGATAATTTGCTCTTAGTTATTTTAGCTATAACCGGTTGTATTTTTGAGTTTGGAGACGCCATGATTGCTTGACTGACAAATCCTATTGATGTCTGTTAGCTTGTTTGTTGCACCGAAAATAGCTGCGGTAGATTTGAGTCGTTGCTATTTCTGTTTCATTGATTTGGTGTTGTTTGTGGTTATGTTGGTTTGATGCACGTTTTGTTTTGCAAATAGTGGGTTACCTACAAATGGTCTAAACCTTGGCAACATAGTCTGTCAAGGTTGGTTTTTCTAAAAAGTTTAATAAGCCAGCGCTTAGATTTACCTCTTCATTTGAGAAGGTTAAATTGACATGAGTAACGAATCCTCAAATGAACTAGTTGTCAATCCCGCCCCCCATATAACCAGTACAATGTCAAAGACGCGCATTATGCAATACACTTTCGCTGCCCTGCTGGTAATAACAATTGTCACCTCGATTCTTTGGATATCTGTTTCTTGTCCTACCGATTCCCAATTAGACTCTTACCCGACGCTTTCAAATGTCTGGCAGATGCCTCTTGGTTTGATTCTGCTCTTCAATGCTCTGATAGCTATGGGTGTAGCTGTCGGCATCGATGTGCTTTTCAATAAAGTGGTTTCTGATAGTGAACTAAACATTTGGTCTTCTGCAGTTTTCGGTTTAATCGTTGCGCTCTCATACTCACTTGGTGTACCTGCAATGGCTATGGGTGCAGATCCAATACCTGTTGCTAACTTTACCGCACCCAACGCATTTCTCTTTGTTGCTCTCATCGCATTAATCGGCCAAGTTGTCTTTAAGAAAGTCCAAGGCATCGGTGGCAGAAAACTTGTCAACCCTGCAGCTGCTGCAAAATTGCTCATATTGCTCCCAATGCTTGGCAGTATGTTGTTGCCATCTGAACACTTTGCTTCATTTGAAGCAGGCGGATTAGCCATGCCACGTCTTGCCGGTCCCATTGCTGCTACCGAAATAATTGGCAGTAACGGCGGTGGAGGCTTTGGTGACTATCTGATAGGTTGCTTTGCCAACCCCTCTTCCATGGAAGCTGGTAATCTCAACTCTCTTATGCTGTTTAACAAATTCCATGGTTGGCCAGGTGGAGCCTCGAGTCTTTTGGTCATCATTGTTGGTATTGCTTTGTTTGCTCTTGGATACAAATACTTCAAATGGAAGGTCACTGCTTCATACTTTGTATCAATCGCCATCATGTCTGTGTTGATGTCTACTATTTATGCAGATGCAGACTTACTCACCCGACTACTCTTCACGCTCTTCATCGGCAGTTCGATATTTCTAGGCTTCTTTATGGCAACCGACCCTGCTACGACGCCCTTTTCAGGAACGGGACAACTTATATTCGGTGTTGGCTTAGGCATCTTGACAGTGTTAATACAAACCTATATGAACTTCTTTGGCGGCTCAATTCTAGCATTGATCATCATGAATTTGACTGTGCCCTTTATTGACCGCATAAGAATCGGCAAGCCCTTTGGGAGGAAATAAACATGGCAAACTTGGTCGTTATAAAAGAACAAAAAGACATAGCAAGAAAAACACCTATTGAAGATTTCCCTGATCCCAAAATTGCAGTTGTGCTCGTCAACCAGCAAACTGGTGCAGCCAACACTCCCATTGTTTCTGTCGGTGATATCGTTAGCATCGGTCAAAAAATCGCAGACTCCAAACAACGCGTCAGTGCTCCTGTTCACAGCCCAATCTCTGGTAAGGTCTTAAAAATCGAGAATGTCTTTAACAGTTGCTTTGGATACGAAACTGAAGCCATATTCATAGAGAACGATGGCAAAAAAACCAAAGAAAAAAATCTCACACCCATCTCTGAATCTGAACTCGCCAAAACCACAAATGAAGTGCTCCTCAAACGCATCCATGACGCAGGCATCATCGGCTTAGGCGGCGCAGGTTTCCCAACCAGCGTCAAACTATCTTTGCCGGCTGATAAAAAAATCGCCACCCTTATCGTCAACGGTGCAGAAGGCGAACCATACGACACAGCCGACGAACGCCTAATGATCGAGAAAACCAAAAACCTCGCCAGAGGTGTTCGCGTTGTCCGCCAAATCTTGGGCAACCCCAAAGTTATCATTGCAACCAAAGACAGCAAAGTTGAGGCTGTTCCCAAACTTCACGAAGCATTCAGCCAAGAACCTAACACTGAAGTCATCGCAAAACACCTCACCTACCAACAAGGCGATGCAAGCATACTGCAGAAAGCAATATTAGACTATGAAACCCCCCCAGGCAAACGCAGCTACGAAATGGGCACCATCGTACAAAACGTTGCAACCATCAACGCCATTGCAAACGCTGTTTTTGAAGGCGAACCCCTAATCTCTAGAGTCACAACCCTCAACGGCGACGTCCCCGAACCCAAAAACCTGCTGGTAAAAATCGGCACACCAATAAGCGACATCCTAAAACAGAACAACGTAGACCTAAACGATATTAGCAGTGTAGTCGTCGGCGGTGTTTTAATGGGTCAAGCCCTACAAACAATCAACGACCCGATAACTAAACGCACCTCAAGCATCATCGTCTTTGCAAAGAGCAAAGCCAAAAAAGGCCAACCAACAACAGCCTGCATACACTGCGGAAGATGCATCACAGCCTGCCCCGTGCGCCTGCACCCAATTGCCATCCACAACGCCGTCACAAAAGGTGACTTCGAAAAAGCTGAAAAACTTTGGGCTAACGACTGCATCGCATGCGGAACATGCTCCTATGTCTGTCCCTCCAAGATTACCCTAGCAGCATCTGTCAAAATGGCAAGGAAATAATCCTCCTTTCCCTTTTATCTTTTTTAAACATCCATCACAGCGTATAGAGTTCTAAATTCTTAGACAATTGTTTATTGTTCTCTGTTTTTATCGCCTTAAGAAATTGTCCTTCAGACAAACTAGCATTAAGCTTATAAATATGCCGCGATGTAAATTATGGTCAAAGGGATAAAAATGGAAACAGAAAAATTTAAGCTATCCGATATACTCTACGGCTTAGTCATACCACTAATTGTCGGTCTACTTATCGTTGCATTCCCCGCAGTAATTCGTCCCGCACTCGACGGTTGGTTCTCACCAGGAGATCTAATGACAGGCGAAGGTGCTTCTGCCTATGCCTTTCTTACACCCATCTTTACACACGGCTTTGCATTAATGGTCATGTTTGCTATCCCACTTATCTTAGGCTTAATCTGGAATAAATGGGCAGGCGGCGCAGCCGGTTTCCTCCTTGGCACTCTACTTTACCTAGGTGAAGCAGGCTACAACAACCAATTCACGGCTGTTAACTATGGAATGTCTGTTAACCTCTATGCCGATCCAAGCTTCATTGGAAACTATATCGTTGGCGGAATACTTGTTGGATACATCGCAGGCGGCTTAAGCAATGGTTCACTGAATTTCAAACGCATGTTAGGTGCCGGTCTCACAGCATCACTTGTTGTCGGAGCATTAACCTTCTTGTTCAACATGACTGTCGCTGAATCAAAATGGATGTCACAAGCAGATCCTGCATATGCGCTATTTCTCGCAATGTTGCCTATGATCTTCCTTGGTATAATCGCACCAATCGTAGCAAAAGTCATGACCTGGTATGGGCTCCAGCCCACCCGGCGTTAAATAACTTCCCTTTCTCTTTTTTACTTTTTATTTTTTCACCGTTTCTGCCGGTGTGCTAGTTGCTATCTTTGTTGGGCTCTCTGCTCGAGGCCTCTATTTATTTTAGGGCATAAACTCTTCAAAAAGAAGGCTTCTTAGTGTAATAATTGAGTTTGGGTAAAAAAGAATTAGGGGGTGTGATTGGTTGCGAATTCCCAAGCGATGTTGCCTTTCCAGACTTCTCCTTGTTTGGTAATTCTGATCTCGGTGTCATCTATTTCGATGAGTCCTTTCTCTTTGAGGTTTTGGAGTTGTTTGGGAAAAACATCTTCGGGTAGTTTGCCGAATTTTTCTTGGAATTCCTTTTTGCTCACCGGTAGACGCAGATAGAGTCGGCTCATTTCACGGCGCATCATCTCATCATCATTTGATTCTGAGAGTCTCTGGATGGGTAGTCTCCCTTCGCTGACAACTTTCATGTACTCATTGATGTCTTCGATGTTGCTGTAGCTGAACCGTTGGAGATAACCCATAAAACAGCCTGCGCCCGTTGTGAGAATTCCGCCCCATGGCCAACCGTTGAGGCAGTTCTCCCGCATATGCCACTCTACACGGCTAAACCGATCGTGCCCCACTGCTTTGTAACCTGCTTTGGTTAGCATAGTGTAGGCTTTTAGATACATCTGTTTTTCTACTTCGGAATCCCCTTGCGGTGGAGACTGGCCATTTTCAATCATCTTTTCTAGCAGGGTGCCGGGGTCAACATGCAGGGCATAGGCGTCGATTTCTGCGTCGAGGTCGATGGCTTTTTGGAGGGTGGTTTCCCAGCTTTCCATTGTTTGACCTGGCAGATTATACATAAGATCCACACAGACCACTAAGTCTAGTTTTCGGGCGTGTTGTATGGCTTTTTCAACGTCTGCGGCGCTGTCTGGGAGGCAGAGTGCATGGCGTAGTTTGTCATCAAAGGTTTGGGCGCCCATGTCCATTTGGTAGACGCCGTATTTGGCGAGTTTGTCAATTTTTGAAAGTGCTAAGGTTTTGGAGGAGCCTGTGATTTTGATAAAGTATTCTTTGCTTGTGTTAAAGTTGGCTTTGCAGAAGTCAATTAGATCGATAATCTGTTCTGCGCTTAAAACGCTGGGGGTTCCGCCGCCTAAGACGATTTCGTCAAATACGCTTGTTTTTACGTATTTGGTTTTAGCATACATCGCCAATTCTTTTTTAACCAGGTCTAGGTAGGGTTCTAGTTGTACTTTACTTGCTGCGGTTGTTGGGAAGTAGCAAAAGGCGCATCGGGAGTCACATACCGATACCCATGGTTGTAGTTCCATGAGTCTTCCTGTGGTGTTTTCGGTGTCTAAAAATTTTAAGAAGGACTCGTAGGTTTCTGCTTTAATATCGGGGTAGTCCCGATAGGTGTAGGGCGGCCAATTTTTCCTTTCTTCATAGGCTTCTGTCTCTTTGTTTGATTGGGCGGTCGTTTTTGTCATAGGCTCACTTTGAGGTTAAAAATTCCCCGATACCATAATAAAGTTTCCGCAAAGCCGTCTATCTAAGAAAAATGATGAAAAATAATGAAATTTGGGCTCTGGACAGAGTTTGTTTTTGGTTTGTGTTTGGTTAGGCGTTTGAGGTTTTAGTTGGGGTTTGTGTTGTGTGTTTTTTTCTAAAAACAATCACGACCCCTATGACAATGACTATTGCTATGATTAGACCTGCAATGGCTATCATATTAATTGAGCTTTCAGGTGGGTTTGTTTCTGTTTGGACATGTTCTCCTACTTCCCAAAGGTTTGTGCTGATGAGCTTGGATTCTATACCCATTATCATGCCACCATAGGCAGATGCGCTGATGTATTCTACTGGAGCCCCGGTGGTTTTGTCAAACCAGTAGCTAAGAACACTGAGGTAATCTCCGATCTCTTCAAAGACTGCGCTATCTTGGAATTCAATTAGGTTTGTTTCTCTGGTGCTATCTTTGTAACCTCGCGTTTCGGTCTGGTTTATGTACCATGCCGAATCAGCTTTTGGGTTGATCAGATCCCCTTTTTTGAGGTTGGCATCGATAAAGGGTGGTCCTCCTTTGTTTTCGCCTGTGTCGATATCGCAGATTGTGACATTGGAAACTTCTGTTCCATCGCGATAGCGTGTTTTCATATCAAAGGTTATGGTGGTGGCTGAGATTTCTGTAACCGTCAAATCTATCCATGATGTTTGATTATCTGCTATGAGATAATCAGGTGTGGGGTCGCCATACAGTGAGGTAAAGGTGATGATGAAATCGTATCGGAAAGTGTCGCCTACTGAGACACCTATTCTTGGGGTTTGAGCTTGCGTTGTTATAGCGGTAGTTACTGCCGCAAAACACAAAAGAGCCAACATTAGTATGACTGATATTTTCATTACTGTGTCTTCCTGTTTTTTATGAGTATATTGGGGGCAGTTAAATAATATTATGGTGATCTGGCCACTGGTTTTAGGTTTTGGAGGTTTGGGAATACACCGCTTGACTGTCCTTAATCTCTGTTGACAAAGGGTGTTAAACTGTCTTTGGTCACCGGAAATTTAATAAGTTGAACTATAGTTAGCCTCCCCCTTGAGAGAGGTTCACTAGAATCTTTCTCATGAATTAAAAAAAGGAAAGAAAAAAATGAAAATAGAAAATAAAAAAGCAATACTATCAATGATCTCTATTGTTCTTGTAATTTCTCTTGCAGTACCTCTGTCTCTACTGACTGCTTCAGCCCAAGTTAACAACTACACCTCCTATGTTTACGTCTCAGTAAACAATCAGGTTGTAGGCTTAGACCAAGAATTGACTATCATTACCTGGACCGCTGATGTCCCCATCCAAGGCGCGGGACAAACCCAAGGCGAACGTGGATGGAAAAACATGGAAATCATCATAACTGACCCCGACGGCGTGAACACTACCCTCACAATCGACAAAAGTGACCCCATTGGCTCTGGCTATGTTACCTTTAAGCCAACAGAAAAAGTTGGTACCTATCTAGTCCGCGCATACCTCCCTGCGCACTCCATAAACGCTAGCTCAACTGCACAAAGCAACTATAGTGAGGCCTACAGCCCTATACTCTCATTCGAAGTACAGGCTGAACCCGTCCCCACTAGAAGTGATGCTCCTGTTCCACCAGCCTACTGGACCCGCCCACTTGCCAGCAACATGCACCTATATCACATTCTTGCCGGTAACTGGATCGGCGGTGCAGCTAACCAATGGCCTCAAGGCAGCGCAAACGAA
>Ga0123356_10003555_pt1 | contig 16273 bp, 16 predicted proteins | sample TergutEmb28metaG_2_FD_92546 | JGI IMG/M metagenome (GOLD analysis project Ga0123356, IMG submission 92546) | Embiratermes neotenicus P3 segment gut microbial communities from Petit-Saut dam, French Guiana - Emb289 P3 | ecosystem: Host-associated > Arthropoda: Insects > Digestive system > Gut ...
AACCCTTGCATTTCCAATTCGTTTGTGCTACAATATGGCTTGTCATCTTAATAAAGGAGGAGCGACCATGGCCTATATCATCAACAGCGACTGCATCGAATGCGGCGCGTGCGAGGCGGAATGCCCGGTGTCCTGCATTTCGGCGGGAGACGGTATCTATGTCATTGACCCGGACGTCTGCATCGACTGCGGCGCGTGCGCGGCGGTTTGCCCGGTCTCGGCATGCGAACCCAAATAGGGGTTAGGAATTAGGAGTTAGGGATTAGGAATTGAGTCGGCCCATACCTCCTAACCCCTACCTCCTAATTCCTAAAATCTAACCTGGGGGGCTGATAATTGGAACACGGCATTGTCATTGACTTGAAGAATGTTTCGGTTGCCTTTGACGGGCAGCCGATTTTGAAGAATCTGAATTTATACATCCGCAACCGGGAGTTCATCACGCTGCTGGGCCCCAGCGGCTGCGGAAAAACCACCACGCTGCGCATCATCGCCGGGTTTTTGCGGCCCGATGAGGGCGACGTGATTTTCGACGGCGCGAGCTGCCTGGACCTGCCGCCCCACAAACGGCAGGTGAATACGATCTTTCAGCGCTACGCGTTGTTCCCCCACCTGAATGTCGCGAAGAACGTGGCGTTCGGGCTCAAGCTCATGGAAAAAGACGGCGGCCGCAAATGGAGCAAGGTCGAAATCGAGGCGCGGGTGACCGAAATGCTCCAAATGGTGAACCTGGCCGGCTTCGAAAAGCGCTCGGTGTCATCCCTTTCGGGAGGGCAGCAGCAGCGGGTGGCGATTGCCCGGGCTTTGGCCGTAAAACCCCGGGTGCTGCTCCTGGATGAACCCCTGGGCGCGCTGGATTTGAAGCTGCGCAAGGACATGCAGGGGGAACTCAAGAACATCCAGCAGCAAATGGGCGTCACCTTTATTTATGTGACCCACGACCAGGAGGAGGCCCTTTCCATGTCCGACACCATCGTCGTCATGGACGAAGGGGAGATCCAGCAGATCGGCACGCCCAAAGATATTTACGACGAGCCGAAGAATGCCTTCGTGGCGGATTTCATCGGCGAAAGCAATATCATCGACGGCGTGATGCTGGGGGATTTTCTTGTCCGTTTCGCGGGCATGACATTCGAGTGTGTTGATTCCGGGTTTGCCAAAAATGAGAAAGTCGACGTGGTCATCCGCCCGGAGGACGTGGACATTGTCACGCCGGGCGCCGGGATTTTGGCGGGCGAGATTACCTCCGCTTCTTTTCGCGGCGTTCATTATGAGTTCATCGTGGACGTGCAGGGCTTTAAGTGGCTCATCCAGTCAACGGACGTGCAGCAGGTGGGGGATGTCATCGGCATTTCCATCAAGCCCGAGGAAATTCACATCATGAAAAAGTCGAAGTATTCTGATCTCATCGGGGACTATTCCTGTTATTCCGAAGAGTTTGAGGAGCTTTCGAACCCCAAGTTGGAGGATGAGGAAGAGGGGGATGCATGAAACGAAACGCATTGATTGACGTGTTCCGTTTTGTGGGCGCGTTTTTGGTGGTGACCATCCACATCAGGTTCCCGGGGGAAATAATGCGCGGGGTTTATTATCCGCTGACCCGCCTTGCGCTCCCCTTCTTTTTCATGGCCTCGGGCTATTTTTTGGCTGATAAGGACATGGAGCGGATGAAGCAACGCCTGACCAGGCAGATACGGCATATCTTTTTCGTGCTGACGGGGGCGATGCTGGCCTACTTCTTGTTTGAGCTTGCGATGACGGCCATACAGAACCCCGCCGAAGTGTACGCGCGCGTAAAAGCGTTGTGGGAGTGGGGGCGCTGGTACCGGCTCGTCGCCATTAACGATACAAGGCGCTTTTACGGGCCGCATTTGTGGTATCTTTCGGCGCTGCTATATACCATGGTATGCGCGCGCCTCGCGCTGGAATACCACAGGCTGGAAAAGATATATTGGACCGGGGCGCTTGCTTTGCTTGCGATCCCGCTGCTGATTTGGCAGAATGGGCAGGACGTGCCCCTGGCGCTGGCGCGCAATTTCCTAACCTTCGGCATCCCCTGCGTGATGGCCGGCGCCTGGATCAAAATCAACGCGGAACGCATTCTCAAATGGCCGCGCAAGCTCGTGATTGCCATGCCAATCGCGTTCGCCCTGCTGACCGTCGGCGAGCGCTGGCTGTTTTACTGGTGGCTGGGCATAAGCTCTATTTTGCTGTACGTCAGCGCGCTGCTGCTCGCGGCGAGCCTCATCGTTCTGTCGATGCATTTCCCAACGCTGGGCGAGGGCAAGGCGCTTTCCAAATGGGGCGCGAATTATTCCATGATGATCTACATCGCGCACATGATACCCGTTACCATATGGGGCGCCATAGCCAAAGCGTGGGGATTTTACCGTTCGCCCTGGTATCAATGGACAGCACCGTTGGTGGTGTTCGCGCTGTCGCTTGGTTTTGCGATGGCATGGGAAAGCGCGAAGCGCAGGAGGAAGGGGAAGTTGAAGGGGCAGAAGAAGGGAAGGGCGGAGGCGGAATAGTTTTTTCGCTCCGCGATTTCTCCCCCAGTCATCGCGCAACAGTTGTACAATGCGCTAGGCTTAATCGCGATGACATGCCCCCACATCGTCCGCAGACGATGATGAAATACGAAGGGGCCGTTCGGGTAGATAGCCGCTAAGATTTTCATGACCCTACAAAGCCCCCTGCGATTTCGCGGGGGGTGGCACGCCGAAGGCGTGACGGGGGGTGCTAATCGCGGAGCGAAAAAAGAAAGGGGCGGAACGCCAATGTTATCCAAGCCAAAGCATCACAGTAAGGGCGCGTCGCCTTTTTTGAACATGCCTTATCTTGCGTGGAGCATGCTGTTTATTATTGCGCCATTGATTATGGTTGCCGTATACGCATTCCTGAACAGCGAGGGCAGCCTGAGCCTGGATACTTTCACAGCGCTCTTCGCAACCGCGCGGGAACGGCGCATGTGGGGCCGCGTGTACGGCGACTCGCTGCTTTACGCGCTGGCCGCGACGGTCATTTGCCTGGGGCTGGCGTTCCCCCTGGCGCACTTCATGGCAAGCTCCCGCGCCCGCACTCAACGCATGCTCATGATGCTTATCATGGTGCCGCTGATGATGAACTTTCTCATCTGTACCTATTCCTGGCGCACGATTCTGGAAACCCATGGGGTCATCAACACTGTTTTGAACGCCCTTGGGCTGCCAAAGCTAAAAATGCTCAACACGCCCGGGGCCGTGATTTTGGGTATGGTGTATAATTTTTTGCCCTTCATGATTTTACCGATCTACACCGTGATGAGCAAGCTCGACCGTTCCCTGGTGGAGGCCGCGCAAGACCTGGGCGCCAGCCGCTGGTCTGTACTGCGCCGTATCGTCGTGCCGCTGAGCGTGCCGGGCGTCGTTTCCGGCATCACGATGGTGTTCGTGCCGAGCGTCAGCACGTTTTACATCAGCCAGAAGCTCGGCGGCAAGGGCAACCTCATCGGCGACAAAATCGAGGAGCAGTTTTTGCTTGTTTACGACAGTAGCTGGGGCGCCGCGCTTTCGCTTATCTTAATGGTCATTATCATCCTTTGCATGCTCATTATGAAGCGCTTCACGGATGGGGAGGAGGGTTCGTTCATTGCTTAAATCAAGAGGCATCTTCTCCAGGATCTACACGCTATCGATTCTGGCGTTCCTCTATGCCCCCATGGCGGTGATGATTTTCTTCTCGTTCAACGCGTCGAGTTCCACCGCCGTATTCGGGGGATTCAGCCTTTACTGGTACCAGGAATTGCTGCGCAACGCCGTCGCCCGGCAGGCCCTGCAACACACGCTGCTGCTGGCGTTTCTGGCGGCGTCTATTTCTGTTGTGCTGGGCACGGCGGCCGCCGTGGGCATCGACCGCATGCGCCGGCGCTGGATGAAGACGCTGCTGCTCAACGTGACGAACCTGCCGCTGGTGAACCCGGAAATCGTCACGGGCATTTCCATGATGCTGCTGTTCGTGTTTGCCAGCCGCCTGCTGCGCCTGCCGAACCTCTTCGGCTTCGCCTCGCTGCTGATCGCGCATATCACATTCTGCCTGCCCTATGTGATTCTTTCTGTGCTGCCAAAACTAAGGCAAACGGACCCCCACTTAGCTGAAGCGGCACAGGATCTGGGCTGCTCCCAGGTGAAGGCGTTTTTCAAGGTCGTGCTGCCGGTGATCGCAAACGGCGTAGTTTCTGCCTTCCTTATGGCGTTCACGATTTCACTGGACGACTTTGTGGTGAGCAACTTCACCAACGGGCCGAGCTACCAGACCCTGCCGCTGTATATCTACAGCATGACGAAAAAGCGGGTGAAGCCGGATATGTACGCCCTTTCGTCGCTGATTTTTGTCGCGATTTTCCTGCTGCTGTTGCTGAGCAATCTGGCGCAGGCGCGCAGCGAACGCAAGCGTTCGCGAATTGAGAATTAAGAATGGAGAGTTCACATGAAAAAATGTACGGCTATTTTGATTTCCTTGGCGTTGCTGCTGGGCCTTGCGGCCTGCGGCGGCGGCGGCGCGCAAATCGACGAGCTCGAGCTGGTGAGCGAATACCACCGGGACCTTGCCGGCACGCGCCTGAACGTGTGCAACTGGGGGGAGTATCTTTCCGACGGGGCGGAAGGGAGCCTCGACGTGATCAAGGCCTTCCAGGCGCTCACGGGCATCAAGGTAAACTACACCACCTTCGACACCAATGAGGGTCTTTACGCGAAGCTGGCGGCCGGCGGCGCGAACTATGACGTGATCATCCCATCGGACTACATGATCCAGCGGCTCATCGCGGAGGACCGCCTGCTGCCCCTGGATTTCGGCAACATCCCCAACTATCATTATGTGATGGACGAATACCGGGGCCTTTATTTTGACCCGGACGACGCATATTCCGTGCCGTATACAATTGGGATGGTTGGCTTGATTTACAATGAGGAGCTTGTGGAAAAAGCGCCCACCAGTTGGAATGCGCTTTGGGACGCGCGCTACGGCGGGCAGATATTGCAGTTCGCGAGCCCCAGGGACGCCTTTGGTACGGCGCAGTACCTGTTGGGGCAGGACATCAACACCACGGACCCGGACGACTGGCGCGCCGCCGCGGCGAAGCTCCTGGAGCAGGCGCCGCTGGTGCAAAGCTATGTGGCCGACGAGATCTACGACATCATGGAGGGCGCCAACGCCACCATGGGACCCTATTACGCCGGTGATTTTATTATGATGAACGAGAACAACGAGTCCCTTGCGTTCGTATATCCCCAGGAGGGGACGAACTTCTTCTACGACAGCGCCGTCATCCCCAAGGGCGCGCGCAACAAGGAGGCGGCGGAGATGTTCATCAATTTCCTGCTGGAGCCGGAAATCGCCCTTGCCAATGCCGAATGTATCATGTACGCCACGCCCCACAGCGCCGTGCGCGAAAACCCGGCGTATTCGCTGCGGGGCAGCGAGATTTTATACCCCGCCGACCCGCCCAAAACCCAGGCGTTCGAAAACCTGCCCCCGGCGATTTTAACCCTGATGAGCGATTTGTGGACGGAAGTGAAGCTGGGGAAATAATCGCGGAGCGGCAAAGCTTTTTCGAATTAAGGAGGCTACCATGAAAAAAGCATTGGCTGTGTTTCTGGCGGCACTTCTGTGCCTCGCGCTCGGCGGATGCGGCGCGGCGCGGGCGGACCGCGTGACGAAAACCGGGTTTGTTGGCAGCAGCACATCAACGAAGTGGACCGGACGCTTCAAGTCCTACAACGGCAGCGAAAGCAAGGTCGTCCGGGCACGAGAGGGCAAAACGCTTGTAATCAGTTTCGCGCTTGAGGCCGAAGAAGGGGAGCTGCTGTTCACGGCGGAAGGCCCCGACGGCATGGAGCGCTTCAACACCGGCGACGCAGATGTCAAAGAAGGCACGCTGAATATTGAGAGCGTTCCCTGCGATTGAAAATCATTGGCAAGCACGCGAAAAACGGCAGCTTCGCGCTAAGCTGGGAGTTTATAGAAGAGGAAACCGGCAGCGTTACAGCTGACCCAAGAAAGGAAGCCGCGCCATGAACCGCAGCGTGTTAAGCGTTCTTGTTGAAAACCAGTCCGGCGTGTTGGCCAGGGTCTCTTCCCTGTTCGGGCGGCGGGGCTTCAACATCGACAGCCTCACGGTTTCCGCCACCAACGACCCCGGCCTTTCCCGCATCACCATTGTGGTCTCGGGAGACGAAAAAGAGCTGGAGCAAATCATCAAGCAAACCGGCAAGCTCGTGGAAACCCGGGCGGTGTTCCGCATCGAGCAGGCCACGGGCGTGCTGCGTGAGCTGCTGCTCGCCAAAGTCGCCGCAAACGAAATAACGCGCGCGCAATTGCGGGAAATCTCCATCATTTATAAGGCGAAAATCGTCGACCTTTCCCCGGGCAGCATGGTATTCGAGCTCACGGGCGAACCGGAAAAAATCGACGCCTTCCTGGAAATGCTCGCGGGCTACCCCATCCTGGAGCTATGCCGCACGGGCATCACCGCGATGGAGCGGGGAGAGAGGGGCCAAGAAATAGGAGCCAGGTTGTGATCCTAGGCTCCTGCTTTTTTGTTATGGTTCACGGGTGGTATGTATAGAGCAATTCTCTTTCTTCATTATAAAACTTTGCTTCAACCAGCTCTCGTGTTGTGCCATTGTCGTCAACGCCTAAAAGTGGTACAAAATGGACGAAAGCTTCATCTGTGGGGAGTCCTTTTGACAACCACATCGGATCTTCATATGTATGCAGTTTATCATTGATTCGCACCGTGAATTCACCGTAGGTTGTTTTCCAATACACCTGTGAGCCGAAAAAAGCGATGCACTTTAGTTTGGATTTTTCACTGGTTTGAATATCTCTTGGCGTATAAGAATAGGAACCAACGATGGCCGCTCCATCTTCATCAACTTTTCCGACTATTTTTGAGACGAACCGGTAGCGTCCGTCAAAAGGCCATCCAGGCTCCTTAATGAATCTGTAGATATACAATTCCGGTGGATTCGGTCCTTCTATCACCGGCACCCAAAATGCGTATTGATCATGCAAGATATCATTCGAGGAAAAAAATCTCCGCTGTCCCTCCCATATGCTGGTATAATTTTTTGTCTGAGATGCGTTGTGTTCTTGTACAAATTTATTCGCCTGAGCTTCGGAAACGGTAGTAATGTTCCAATATGATACGTGAACAGTAAACAAAATCAATATAATACCCAGGATGGCAGATAACAGAATAAAAATGCGTTTTTTCATATTTTCCCCCTCACTGCCTAAGTTTTATATGACAATGTATTTGAAAGAACCCAATGGCTGCTACTACCGGCGCCTGAGAAGCTAAAGGTCAGTGAAGGCGTGGTGGTATTAATAGCAGAGCCATTATCCGATGATTTGAGAGATAACGTCAGACCAGAGGCCCAAGTATGCACATAATGGTTTTTAATGGTTATTGTTGAAGGTCTGGCATTTGGCTTCATTACTACCGAAAGTGTTTCCAATTCGAGCGAAACAAGCTGTGCCAATCCTTTTGGGTCCTCTAGCACCTGCCAGCATTCCCACTTTGGCTCCGCCCTAAAGCGCTTGATAAAAGTACCTGTGCCTGGATTTGCGGACCATTTCCAAATCCAGTTTATAGGTTGGGCAAATGGATAGTTTGCTGCGATTGTCAAATAGTCCCAGCCTGCTGATGGGTAATTTGGTCCAGCCAAAACCCCCAAGATGGAGGATGGCCATGTTCCTTTTGAATAAGCTCTGTAGGTGTCATAACCGGTAAACACTAATTTTGTGGTTAATGTAAAATTTCCTTTGACGATTTTTGTTTCTGCTGCGTCAGCATGGATAGCGAGCGGCGATGACGATACTTTCGCAGTTTTTTTGACCCTCTCTACATGACCATCAATAATTTCCACAGGCGCATCCGTATAGCTCAAAAGAACCAACTCCTCAATACCCGATGCGGTATCAAGCAAATAGTCTTCAGCGTCTTCATGCTCAGAAAGATATTTTTCAAGCTTCGCTTTTTCGTTCCTGGCTCTGGAGCGTCTCAGTAAAGGCGTACTTTCATCAACCACTACAATCAATTCATCTCCATTTGCTACGGCGACATCCAAATCATCAAAAATTATTTGCTCATAAAATTCCAAATACTCGTTTTCGTCATCTTCAGCGAATGTGTTAAAGACCGCACCACCAAACAACATTGTTGCTACAAGCAACAGGGCACACAGCTTACGGATCAGACTTTTCATTTTGAATTCCTCCTTCGTGATATTATTGTGCTTTTTTTGCACAGTTGTATTATATCACGGGGGGGGGGGTAGATGTCAAGAAAAATTTTCCAATTTTGCAAATTTGGATTTTCGATATTCTCACGAGTTTTTGGCGGCTATGCCGCACGGGCATCACCGCGATGCAACGAGGGGGCGGGGATCAGGGCAGGATATAGGGCCTAAAATAAATTGGCATTTTCACCAGGCAATGGAATGGTTTTGCCATCCTTGGTCAGGTATAGGTATTGCGGGTACAAGGGATTTTCATGTATGCTGGGATAGGCTTTGCAATGGATGATCCATTGGCGCAGGTCATGGGACGTTTTATAGGTATGGGAGCTGCCCTTGATAAACCAGGTCTGATCCGGCAAGGCGCAGGTGGAAGCGTCGATGACGCCATCCGGGGAACGATAACGGCCGTCGCCGCCGGGAGGCAGCGTTTCCCCGATAGGGGCGGTCGTCGCGCCAAGGGATTCATAGGAGGTATCAATAATAGAATCGCACTGGTAGGAGGTATTCCTGATCAAGGGAATGGGCGCCTTGCCGTAGCTCGCGATGACAGCGACCCGGACGCCGGCCTCCTTTGCGTCCAGGAGCAATTGGGTTGTTTTGGTCTGCACCTCATCAAAATATTTGTCGCATTCGGCGAGCAAACCGGCATACTTCTTCGCATACTGCGCATGGCCTTCCAATACCCTGCGCGCTTCCCTGTAATCGTCTTCGGGCAGGAAGGTCAAGAGAATCGGCATCCAGCCCACCACCAGGCTCATCCACTGCCGGTAGAACCAGCCGCCGGTTTCGCTTCCAATGTTTAGCGGCATATAAAAGTTTTGCAACGGGGTGGTCCGCAGCCAAGCCCAAAAAGCGGCGCGGCGGGGGGAATCGCTGTGGTTATCCTTCCGGGCGCTGAAATAATTGATCGTGGCCGGGCCGGAAAGCGCGAACCTATTGGTAAATATCTCGCCCATCAGCGTGGCTCCCATGGAAGCCCCGTTCACCAGCGTCAAGGTTTCCAGGCGGTCAATTCCATATTCCTTCACATAGGTCATCACGATATTCGAACCTTGGCTGCTGCCCATAAGGGATATTTTTTCATGATTTGTGATACGGCAAAGCTCTTCAATGAAATCATTGAGCTGCCTGGCCGGTTTATAAGGGCCGGAACGGAAGTCGTAATGGAATTCATATTCAGGAAATTCCGTATGATCCGCCGAAAAATCCGGTTTCGCGTTCATCCTTCCAAAGCCCCGCAGAAATACTTGGACGACATTGCCGCAATCACATGCCGTCTGTTTTTGTTCCGCTGCTCTTACAGGCATAATCAATGCCGTCATCAAACATGCCGCAAGCAAAACAGCAATGACCCGTTTGATTGCAATACACCTCCACATCATCAGAATTTTAGGCGGCTGTGCCGGAGCAGCCGTTAAGCGTTGCGATAGTTAAAATATCCAAAGGATGCTCCACCAGGTATGTAGCGCCGGCCCGTTCGAGCTCCTCCCGGCTGCCGTAGCCGTACAGCGCGCCGGCGCTATGCATGCCCAGGGCCGCGGCGCCTTCGATGTCAAACCGGCGGTCTCCCACCATCAGGCAGCGTTCCGCCGGTATGCCAATGGCGGCTGCCGCGCCAGCGATTAAATCCGCCTTGCCGCTTTCGAGGCGGTCCAGAGTGACGCCCTGCACGGCGTCGAACAAATGCCGCCTGCCAGTGCCTCGCAGAATCTTTTCCAGATAAACCGTCGGCTTGGAGCTTGCCACGGCCGTTTTGATTTTTGATGCCTGAAGAATTTGCAGCAGCTCCTCCATACCGTCATACAGCCGCATCTTAAAGCAGTTGCCGGCGTCGTATTCCCTTCGATAAATGGCGATGGCCCGGCGGGATTCCTCGAGGGTCATGCCGCATTCGTCCATAAAGCTTTGCTGCAAAGGCGGGCCGAGGAACGCCCGGATGGACCGCAGATCCAGCAACGGGAAGCCCATTTCCGCGAAGGCGGCGTTTGCGCTTGCGAGAATGCCTTCGCTGCTATCGGAAATGGTGCCGTCGAAGTCGAAGATGAGGGCAGGGAAGGACATGGGCGGGGGTTCCTTTCGGTGATCTTTTTCCTGGCTCTATTATAGCGCATGTGGTGGAATATGTCAAGAAAAGAAGGCAGGATGCTTGCCCTGCCTCCCAGTTAGAGATATTGGCATTTTCCTCCTATCGTGCCGATTTGCGCGTATATGGCTTCTTCTCGTCGGTGAGCCCGGCAATATAGTCCATGCCGGTATCCAACGCAAGCGCAATAAGCTTGCACCGATTGAATCTCATCCATCGCTTGCCGCATTCGATTTTAGATCAGATTCCGCACGCCCTGTTGTAAAAGCGTCTTGACAAGCGCTCTCATTTTGTGTATAATGCATGAAGAGGCCGTTCCTCCTGCAAAACTACGTGAAACGGGGCGTTTGCTTATGTATGCCAACGCGGTGCGTCGCTCCATCCCGCAAACGGCGCTTTACGGTATCATCCTGGACCACTTCACGCAGGCGAAAGGCAAAACGCCCAAGTGCCTCATCATAGGCTTCGACGGCGCGCGTGCTGACGCCCTGGCGCATATCCTTCCGGTCGAAAGCGGTATCCAAGCCCTGCTCGAGGGCGGCGGCAAGGCCTGCCGCATGTATGCCGGCGGGAACCGGGGCAGCCGGCAGTTGACCGACACCGCGCCCGGCTGGGCCGCCATGCTTACGGGCGCATGGGCAAAGGGGCCGGGCGGCAATGGCGTGACAAGCAACGACCTGCGCAAGCCCGCCGGAACCCCGAACCTCGTGATGACGGAGCTGCTTGAGCGGGGGACCGCAAAAAAATCGACGTTTATTGTGTCCTGGAAGGGGCATTTCGCCAATGACGCCGCCACCTACCATTATGATATCCTCCATGCCCGGGAAAAAAATCTGAACGCCGAATGGATCACCAGGGAAGGCGACGCCCGGGTCATCCGGCATACGCTGGACGAAATCCGGGCCGTACACGGCGCGGACATCGTTATGGCAATTTTGGAGCACTGCGACAGCGCGGGCCACGGCAGCGGCTACGGCAACCGCAATCCAAAGTACGTGGAAGCCTTTCGAGCCTCCGACCGCGCGGCCCTGGACATGATTCGCGCCGTGGAAGCGCGGCCGGGCTATGACAGCGAGGACTGGCTGATCCTCATTACCAGCGACCACGGCGGCATCGGTACGAGCCACGGGTCGCGGCGCGCGGCGTGCCGGCGGGTTTTCTTCGTGGCAAACAAAGATGTGGACATGTAAAACTTGGCAACATAACAGGGCAACGTTCACAATTGCCGGACAATCCTCCTGAAAATCTGCCAAAATAGGGCGAAGGCTTCCAAAAAACGGTTGACAACGCACATTCGAACAGATATACTGAACGTGCAGGTCATATAAATTATTTGTAGAAGGAGAATTCACATGAAGAAACTTTTGGCGGTATTGCTGGCAATGCTGATGCTCGGCGGCGCGATGGCCGTAGGCGTCGTCGCCGCGGCGGGCGACACCTACCCGGTCACTTACAACGGCAACGGCGCGGGCGCGGCGAATGTGCCCGGCTCACAGACGAAAAACGAGGACGAAGTCCTCACCCTGCGCACGGAAGTGCCCACCCGTCCGAACTACACATTTTTAGGCTGGGCCACCTCCACCTCTCTCGCCGCCGCGGGCACCGTGGCATACCAGCCTGGGGCCAGCTATGTCGAAAACGCGCCTTTAACGCTCTTTGCCGTATGGAATGCGGGCACGTTCACCGTGCGGTATAGAGGCAACGCCGCGTTCGTGCGGGGCGTGCCGCGCAGCCAGGTGAAGACCGCTGACGTGGCGCTGACGCTGACCACAAAAATCCCCGCCCGCAGGGGATACGAGTTCGTGGGCTGGTCCACGGCCCCCGGCGGCGTGAAGGCGTATGACCCCGGCGATACCTATAACCTCAACTCCGGCATTACCCTCTATGCCATCTGGAACCGCCTGCCCGGCGCGGAGCAGTACAGTCCCCTGTACCACATTTGGTGGCTGTTCCTGTTCTTCGTCTGTTTTGGCTGGTACTGGATGTAGCGGGCATATGCCCGCGGACAACCGCTGTGGCGCAGTTGAATGAAGACGCATGAATAATACACTAGGCCGCCGGTTGCCGGCGGCCAAAAATTTTGTCGACACCTGGAATATTTGGGGGAGGCCATATGGAATTGCTGGTTAACCTCGTCGCCGCGGCGCCACCCCTCGCTTTTATTAACTACGCCATTCACCGCTTATCAAGCGGTTTTTTGTTATATCCGGCATTTTCCATAAAAATATCCCCGGCCAGGCACGAAACTTTTCCGCCGTTCTTCTTGCAATCCGCGTGATTTTTGGTATAATGGAAGGGTTAAGAAAATATTAGGAGGATTATCATCAATGGCAATCAAGTATGTGTATCTGTTTTCCGAGGGCGACGGCTCCATGCGGAATCTGCTGGGCGGCAAGGGCGCGAACCTGGCCGAAATGGTGCGCCTGGGCATGCCCGTGCCCGAAGGCTTTACCGTCACGACAGAAGCCTGCACCAGGTTTTATGAAGACGGGCAGGTCATCGCGCCCGACATCCTGGCGCAGATCGACGAGTTCCTGGCCAAAACGGAGGAAATCAACGGCAAGACCTTCGGCGACCCGAATAACCCTCTGCTTGTTTCCGTGCGCTCCGGCGCCCGCGCTTCCATGCCGGGCATGATGGACACCATCCTGAACCTGGGGCTCAACGACGAGGTGGCGGCCGGCATGATCGCCGGGAACCCCGACCCCGCCTTCGAGCGCTTCGTGTATGACAGCTACAGGCGCTTCATCCAGATGTTCGGCGACGTGGTCATGGAAGTCAGCAAGAAGCTCTTCGAGGAAATCATCGACGAGCTCAAGGAGCGCAGGGGCGTCAAGGAAGACATCGAGCTCACCACCGCGGACATGAAGGAGCTCGTGGGGCTCTTCAAGGCGTTCTATAAGAACGAAAAAGGCGAGGACTTCCCCGCCGACCCCAAAACCCAGCTGCTGGCGGCCATCAAGGCCGTATTCCGCTCCTGGAACAACGACCGCGCGAACGTCTACCGCCGTATGCACGAGATCCCCTACAGCTGGGGCACCGCCGTGAACGTGCAGCCCATGGTCTACGGCAACCTCAACAACGATTCCGGCACGGGCGTGGCCTTCAGCCGCGACCCCGCCACTGGCAAAAAAGTGCTCTACGGCGAGTATCTCATCAACGCCCAGGGCGAGGACGTCGTGGCGGGCGTGCGCACCCCCAGCGAAATCTCCCAGCTCCATGAGGAAATGCCGGAAGTCTACGACCAGTTCGTGGAAATCGTCAACAAGCTCGAAACCCATTACCGCGACATGCAGGACATGGAGTTTACCATTGAAAACAAGAAGCTTTACATGCTCCAGACCCGTAACGGCAAGCGCACGGCTGCGGCCGCTCTCAGAATTGCCGTGGAGCAGGTGGCCGAGGGCATGATCACCGAGGAAGAGGCCGTCCTGCGCGTGGACCCGGCCCAGCTCGACGCCCTGCTGCATCCGCAGTTTGACGAAACCGAACTAAAAAAAGCCAACCATGTGGGCACCGGCCTCGCGGCATCCCCCGGCGCCGCCTGCGGCCGCGCGGTGTTTGACGCGAAAACAGCGAAAACCTGGGCCGACAAAGGCGAAAAAGTCATCCTCGTGCGCCTGGAAACCTCGCCGGATGACATTGAGGGCATGCAAGCGGCGCAAGGCATTCTCACAGCGCGCGGCGGCATGACCTCTCACGCGGCGGTTGTGGCCCGGGGCATGGGTACCTGCTGCGTTTCCGGCTGCGGCGACATGGTCATCAGCTACGCCGACAAAAATTTCAAGCTCGGCGGCACTGTCTACAGCGAAGGCGACTACATTTCCCTGGACGGCTCCACCGGCAAAATTTACGCCGGCGCCGTCCCCACCACGGAAGCCACCATTTCCGGCGACTTCGAAATCTTCATGGCCTGGGCCGACGCGCGCCGCACGCTGAAAGTCCGCACCAATGCCGACAACCCCCGCGACACCAAGCAAGGCGTAAAGTTTGGCGCGGAAGGCATCGGCCTGTGCCGCACGGAGCACATGTTCTTCGAGGGCGACCGCATCAAGTCCATGCGCAAGATGATCGTCGCCAAGGACGTGGAGGCCCGCAAGGCGGCGCTCGCGGAGCTGCTGCCCTACCAGCAGAAAGATTTTACCGAGATGTTCGAGGCCCTGGAAGGCCGTCCCATGACCATCCGCTTTTTGGACCCGCCTTTGCATGAATTCCTGCCGCAAAAAGACGAGGAAATCGCGGAAATCGCCGCTGAGCTTGGCATCACGGCAGCAGAGCTGCGCGAAAAAGTGGAGAGCCTGCACGAGTTCAACCCCATGATGGGCCATCGCGGTTGCCGCCTGGCCGTGAGCTACCCCGAAATCGCCGAGATGCAGACGACCGCCGTCATCAACGCGGCCCTTGCCGTGAGCGCCGACACCGTGCCCGAGATCATGATCCCCCTCGTGGGCGACGTGAAGGAGCTCAAGTTCGTCAAGGACATCGTCACCAGCATGGCCGATAAAATCATCGCGGAAAGCGGCAAAGCGCTGAAATATAAAGTGGGCACCATGATTGAGATTCCCCGCGCGTGCCTGCTGGCGGACGAAATCGCCACGGAGGCCGAGTTCTTCAGCTTTGGCACCAACGACCTGACCCAGATGGCCTTCGGCTTCAGCCGCGACGACGCGGGCGCGTTCCTGGACGCCTACTACAACACCAAGATTTACGAGAGCGATCCCTTTGTCCGCATGGACCAGAGCGGCGTTGGCAAGCTCGTGGAAATGGCCGTCAACGGCGGCAAATCCGCCCGCCCGGACATCAAGCTCGGTATTTGCGGCGAACACGGCGGCGACCCCAGTAGCGTAAAATTCTGCCACAAGGTCGGCCTGGAATATGTCTCCTGCTCGCCCTTCCGCGTGCCAATCGCAAGGCTGGCGGCGGCCCAGGCGGCGATAGCAAGTCTGTAGGATAAGAAATAAGTCGCTTAAAACCCTTGTTTTTCGGCCTTCTTTCGCGAATTTAATATGATGTAAGGGGGACGGTTCGCCGTCCCCTTCGCCGTTGCCCAAGGTGACAACAGCGTGGGTTTTTCGCTCTTCTGTCTTGGCAATGAACCGTTCCGTCAGCCCATTGTCAAGATTCAAATAAAATGCGTAGCGGTTGCTGCCCAGCGGCATGACCCTGCGGATGAATCGATCTACCACAGCTTCACTGACCTTATCGCCGCTCAGGTCGATCAGCTGATCCAGCGTGCGCTCGGTTTCCGCCCACCGCAGCTTGAACTCCTGCGGAGCGGGCATCGCTGCCGGAGTCTCCGTCAGCTCCGCTTTAGCTGCTTCCAATTCGGCATCCAGCTTGGCACGGCGGGAGCGATATTCCTCTTTGGAAATGTCGCCGTCCGTGCGCATATCCACAAGATTGGAGATGCGCCCCTCTATGCGCTTGAGCTTCGCAGCAATGTGGGAGCGGTCAACGGCAATGGGCTTGTCCGCGGCATAGCACTCCCGTATCATTTTGCACGCAAGCTGAACCGCCTCCCGCCGTTTTCGCGCCGAGCCGTTGTTGAGCTTGTTGTAGCATTCGTAACCGTATGACCATTCCTTATTTTTGTCCTTGTGCCAGCGGTTTTTACGGAAGCGCCCGCCACAGGAGCAACGCAGCTTATTTGCCCAAAGGTCAACCGTCTGCCGTTGGGTGCGGGGCCCATTTGCGGGTTCCCTCCGCGGGCGGAATCAGCGGCATGGCAAGGCGGCTTTTGCGGATAGCCTCGGCCTTGCGCCAGTCCTCCTCGCTGACAATCGGCACAAAATCGCCTTTTACCATCATCAGCGTTGAGCGATCCCCATTGATAATCCGTTTCTGCTCCAGATAGTTATTGGAAAAGGACTTTCCGTAGACGAGATAGCCCATATACGTTGGGTTC